>ERZ773144.795-NODE-795-length-31135-cov-231.195914_pt1 | contig 31135 bp, 57 predicted proteins | sample MGYA00580849_ERZ773144 | MGnify/ENA primary metagenome ERZ773144 (study PRJEB29015, sample SAMEA2737861) | human gut metagenome | biome: human gut; feature: human-associated habitat; material: faeces | place: China | collected 2012 ...
GAGCCATAAGTTCTTCGGGGGTTTCATTTTCTTTGGCTAGCATATAACCACCCTGTTTGCGTATTGAGGGCAACACTTCACTTGTAACCCATTTTCTAAATGGTCTTACATTAGGACTATCTGAGAATAAAAGCACATCATAAAAGCCACTTTCATTAACAAAATTAGCCATCGAATTGCCTATTATTTCACCCTCACCGTGTTTTAGGGCGTGTAAATCAATGAGTTGCAAATCTTGTGGGTCTAATCTTGATTTCACAGATGATGGATTTTTTAGACCAACAGCCTTGCAAATATCACTCAAACAAAACATAGGCTCATCATTCTTGATTATTACCCTTACATTACCAAACTCTTGATTGTTGAAAATCTGAATGCCTTTTTCGTTGGCAGACGCTGAATTTTGCAAGCTATCGTTTGCGGAATCAGAAAAATTCATTATCTTTGTCATACTTTGTATGATTTGCAGCAAATATACTAATTAAAGCGTTAATTACAAAATGTATTTGCTTAAAAGTTAGCCATGCCTTAGTCAAGGTGTGGCTTTCTTGTATTCTTCCGTAAAGTTGCTATACATATCCTTGTATATTCTCTGATTGTTAATCATCCAGCCGATGTTGCTTATTCCTTTGAATACGGCTCTTTTGCTTCTGAAAAACTCTTTGGATAATGTACCTATTGATACGTTTAATTCCTTGTGAAGATAATACCATACAAAATGTCTTGCAAGTGTTATCTGACTGCCTCTGCTTGCGCTGTAAAGTTTTTTTTCTTCAATTCCGAAATGTTTTGATGCAAATCTACTCAATTTCTCAATCTTCGATTCCATATAATACACTATGATTCAATTAATTCACTAATGTAATAATAATATCACTAAAATCCAAATATATTCGGTATTATTTATAACTATTTGATTATTAAGTCAATAAAATATTTTTATACTTATTAGTCTTGATTTGCTTGTATATATACTTTCGGTCAGCTTTGAGAAATCAAGGTCGTCAAGGCGCAAAGACAAAAGAGCGCAAGATAAATTTTAAAATTTATGCAAATCAAAACTATGGACGGTCAGTCTTATAACGTGACTGGCGCAGGTCAAGGTAATTTTAACACAGTGGGTAAATAAGGCAGTTGCTCACTTAAAACTCCCTTAATTGCTGGAAACTCCTAACGTAAAGACGAGGACAATCAGCAGCCAAGTTCTTTGAAATGTTGATTAATATTGCTATATTTACAAATAAATGCATAATTATATGGAAGGAGTAGTTTATAAATATACGTCTCCAAGTGGAAAGGTATATATAGGACAAACTTCAAATGAGAAAAGAAGACGTTCTGAGTTTTTTAGAATTAATCAATCTTATGGTGGAAGTAAAATGGATAACGCAAGAAAAAAATATGGAGTTGAAAATTTCTTATATGAAGTTTTGTTCAGGGAAGAATTTGACGACTTGGGTGTTATGGCTAAAACTTTAAATGAAAAGGAAATGTATTATATAAAACTTTTTGATTCATTTAAAAGTGGCTATAATATGAATGAAGGAGGTGCTGGTAATGTAGGATTTGAAATGCCAAATGATTCAAGATTGAAAATATCAGAAAACACTAAGCATACAATAAAAGAAAAAGGACATCCGATGAAGGGTAGAAAGCATACAGAAGAGAGCATAAATAAAATGCGTAAAAATACCCAAAAAAAGTTCGGTAAAGAAAACCCAAATTATGGATGGAAACCATCAAAGGAATTGATTGATAGGCTTTCTGAATTGTCAAAAATGAGAGTTGGAAATAAGAACCCGTTTTTTGGTAAGCACCATACCGAGGAAAATAAACAAAAATATCGAAATTTGTTTGGAAAGAAAGTTGTTCAAATAGATAAATTCACAGATAAGGTAATATCAATTTATGATTCAGCAAATGAAGCCGCTATTTCTGTATGTGGTAATATAAAAGCTGCGTCAGACATAGGAAAGTGCTGCAATGGATACATAAATAAAAAAGGCGTAAAAATAAAAACAGCTCATGGGTATAAATGGCAATGGTATCAACAATTCGAAGAAAAGGTTCATCGACTATCGAAAGCATAGGTTAATCCGAATAAGCGAGTAGAGTACATTCAAGTGAATGGAAATGGGGAGCACCAAAAAGGTGAAGATATAGTCAAATCTGTATAGAAATATACAGCTGCTTTTAGGCGGGTTAGAATTAACGAATCTAACTGAATATTATGGCTGCTGCTGGTATTGCTTCTTTCTTGGGTATTAACGGTGGTAATATCTTAGGTCGCAGCGGTTGGGGATGTAACGGTGAAGGTTGTTGCTCTGACAACACAATGGTAAACCGTTACGAACTGAACATGGCACGTGAAGCAGATTCTCTGAAATCAGAAAATGCTTTGCTGCGTTCTCAGGTTTACGTTGACCAAAAGCTGGTTGATGTTGTGAACGACTACACATCTAAGATTAACGCTTTGGGTGTAGAAGTACGTGCCAACAAGGATGCTCAGACTGCCGTTAACTTGCAGCAAACAGCTTTGAACGCTACTCAGACCGCTACAATTAGCGCAATGAGTGCTCAGATTGCTCAGTTGCAGTCTTTGTCACAGTTTATTGTACCAAGCAATAAGGTTTGCGACACTTGCTGCTGCGGTTGTGCTCAGTAAGGATTTTTTGGGGCGGTGAAATATCTGCCCCTTAAACTTTTAAAACACTTTTATATATGCAATATACAAATTCACAGATTTTAGCAGCAGTATTAAACAAGTGGCTACAGCCAGTGGTGTTACAACTATCTCAGGCTAAGATGGCTTCTTTCCCTTTTGTTCAGGCAATAGAAAACAAGGTTAAATCCATAGGTTTCGTAAGTCCGAACTGGTCATTGACTCAGGAATTATCTCCAATGATTGAACCTATTACAAACAGCATCGTACAGCCTATGCTGAACAAGTACCTGTCAAATGTTCCTGATGAAGCCATTCCTGCTATGGCACACGGAATTATAGACAAGGCTTTGGCTAACGGGAAATTGGAACTTATGGAAGGTAAGTTGATATTTGACAAGGATGATTTGACTGAATTAAAGAAGCTGCTTGACTACAACCTTCCTTTGGGACAGACGGAGGGATATAGTGTCCGTACTGCTCCCTCCGAAACAAGTACAGAAAAAGTATTATAAGATATAATCGAGCCAACGCCCTCGGCACGATTGTAGAATATTAATAGGGGGCTAATTTTTGTATAACTATGAATTGCAACATGATTCAACCTGCGGTAATTACCGCTACGCTTGCGGCTGGCTCTACTACATCGCCTTACTATGCACAAGTAAACATCTCACAGCGTTTGTGCTACAAGACATGTGCTGATGTAACTCCAGTATTCAATCCTCAGTTCTCGGTGGTTTCTTTGGATTCGGTAGGCACTAATCAGTATGTAGCTACTATCCATGTAGAAGGTATCATTTCTTATGTACCTTGTGGCGGTGGATGCTGCACTAAGCAACAGCCGTTATCGCAGAACTTCACAATTCCTATCTACTCTACAACCGCACTGACAGGCGCAACCGTAGCAGCAGGTAGCGTGGTAAATTCTGTAGCTGCTTCTGCTTGTCAGAATTGTAGCCGTGCATTTGTCAGCGAAACACCGCTTACAATCACAACAGCCACAGCAGGATAATGGGGTGGTTATTGATTGCTCTAATCTGTATGGTGGTGGGTGTGACAGCCCATCACCTCGGATTGACGGAAGAAGCGGCAAAGATGGCGAGCAAGATAGCGAAGTGTCCTAAATGCTGTTCGTTTTGGCTCTCTCTGCTTGTACTATTATACATTGGCTGCAACCCGTTTGTTTCTGTTGCACTTTCTTTGTTTGTCGCTTATCTTTCTTATTATTTCGGATTGATATTGATTCTATTACAAAAACTATATAATTGGTTATGGCAAAAAGTAAATTGAAAACAGAAACAGAAGCAAATGTTTCGACAGAAAACGTAAAGCAGGTGTTTGTACCTATAAACAAGAAATACAAGCCTGTTCCTAAGTTTAACGGGAAATGCCCTAATTGTTAAAAACTAAAACTTATATATTATGATGACAAAAGAACAAATGATAGACAGATACGAGGAATTGTATCACAAGATGAAAACATCTAAGGATGTCAAGAATATGAAGGCTTTCGGAGATGCAATGACGTGGACTTTCGGTGAGTTGGCAAAAGTACATCCCGATATGGCTGAAAAGTTTTTATCGCACATAGAATGTATCGAGTGGGAGAATTTTTTATCACAAGATGAAGCAAAGAACATAGGCATGCGTATCGTAAATCAGGACGGTATAAAAGGCTTTCATTGGACTTATGACGTGTTTACAAAGGCAGTGGAAAGTCTTGGAGGTGTTGTAGAAGAAAAGCCTTACTACAACTCATACGCATTATATGTGACTGCGTGCACAATCTATTCAGACCACGCTTTGAGCATTGCTATGGATTTGGGATATAAAGAGCCGAAAGAAGTGCCTAACGAGAAAATGGCTTTGTCATGCTATCGAAAGGCAGTTGAGAAACTGAAAGACATTGACGGTGGGTTTCAAGTCAGAAAATATTTCAAAGGAAAGATGTACGCAGATTCACCAATGTGATTTGAAGCGTATAGAAGATAAGTTAGACCTGATACTTAATAAACTGAATGGTATGGATGGTATAAAAGGATTCGGTATAAGTGTATTGGCTAACTTGGTAGGAAACAGAATTGACGGACGATAAAAAGGTTATTATTATGTGCAACAATACATCATGCCCTGTATATCGTGAAGAGCACGATGAAAGGCTAAACATAGAGGAACGTATCAGAGAACTTTTAGGTGAACTTACAAGAGAGCTACCTATACAAGAGTTCATAATGATTAAGAAAGAAATTGAATACTACATTGACAAGTTATAAATAGAAAAGGCTACCCGATTGAGAGTAGCCTTACTTGTGTTAGTTATGGGTTGTAATTTAAGAATATTCTTAAATGCCCTTGCTGATTTTTTTTTTTGTACAATCAGACTTTCCAGCTTTGAATTTTCTTCGTTAAGGCGGCTTATGGTCTGTGTATTATCGTTGATTTTATCATTAATATCCTTGTTTAAAGTTTCCAAATCTTCTTTTGCTTTCTGAAACACACCGAGGATGCTGTTTCTTCTTTCTTCAAAATTAGTCATAGTTCAAATGTTTTAGAATGTTATGCGTAGAATACTTCTTTTTCGTGTTCTCTGCCTCTGATATAAGCAACATGAACCCATCTTCCGTTTCCTTCCCATCCAAGTTCGGTAAATGGCAACCTATTTTTGATATAGTCAAAAATAGGTTGGTTGTCATTTTTATCTCCCATGTCTATATCACAAGCCCATCCCATTGTGTGAAAGCTGTTTGGTACGCCACCTACTGCTTTGTTTAACTCAGGGCATCTATATCCGCTACTGATATAGATAGGCTTGCCATACCATTCTCTTAATGGGTCAAGCACGTTGTTAATCAGTTTTTCAAGATTTTGAATTGCTTCGTAGGTCGGTGTATTGTCTATACCTCTTGCTGTAGCAGTGTCAGACTTACATAGCTCTTCTATATCGAAATATTTCCCCATATCTTTTTTGTTTAACGATTATCTCCATCTCCCACAATCACGTTTCTTTCCTTACGTGATGCAAGCTTATCAAGGTTCATTTGGGCAATCTCCTCTAAGTTCCACCCCATAACTGAGCAAAGTCCACTTAACTGCCATAAACAATCTCCGGCTTCTAACTTCATTTCCTTTTCTTTTTCCATAGATTCACTTAAATCGGTATTAAAACCGAATTGATTATGTATAATACTCGCTTGTTCTTTACGAATATTTTTTGCAGCTTTGCTTGCTAATTCTCCAACTTCGCCAACAAGGTTAAGCATCATATAACTAAAATTGTTGCTACTTTCCGTGCAAGTAGTCATAGCACGCTGTTGATACTCTTTTAACTCCATTATTGTTGTTTTATAAATTGTCCTTTACTATTTCTTTTCATATCTCTTAGTTTGTTGTGTAAGGATACATGTTCGCCTTTTGTTAGGACTTCTAAATTAGACAAATCATTATTATTATGGTCTAAATCCTTATGGTGAACTTCTAATCCTCTTTTCAGATAAAACCATCCATCAATTTCCTCAAAGAAATCTTTATTAAAATAGCTATGATTAACTTCTACATTGTATCTATGAATAGTAATTCTTCCGTGCATATTTTTCTTTTATACCAACTACCAACATAGATATATCGTTCTGTTAATTTATTGTTACTTTTAAGGTTTACACCTCCCTTAAAAGAAGCATTTAATTCTCCTTTAAGCCCATATTGGTGATTCCCTTCGCCTTTCATTTTTATAGACCTCAGTTGTATGCTACATTCCTTGCAACAGCAAGTGCCCCATTTACCATTTCTCTGCAATACACTCGGTTTTATGTAAAACTGTTTATGGCATACAGGACACTCTGTGTTAGGAGTGTTATTCCACTTCTTGTATTCCTCATAACATTTGTTAGAGCAAAAATTACTAGGAAGCTTAACCTTAATCGTAGATTCGTCAAATTCTTTTTGGCAATTTTTACATATCTGCATAATAACATGATTTTATATTTATATGCAAATATATCGAAAATATCTATAACTCCCAAATATTTATGAATTAATCTTTACTTTTATTTCAATTCCTCCTTCAATTCGTTAGCTGTCCTTGTTCCTGCAATACGTTTGATTACTCTGTTTTTCTCAATAACAAGGATTGTAGGCACGTTTCTTACCTGATATTTGCTTGACATATCTACTCCCCAATCGGATTCACAGTCCACATCAGTAAACTTCATGTTTTCAGACTTCATTTCCTTTGCTACTTCACCGAACACCTGTGCCATCTTAGGGCAGCTTTTACACCAATAGGCGTGGAAGAACATAACTTCTTTTTTCATCTTTTGTAAATTTATTGTTTATAAAAATCCTTTGCCTTAAACAAGGCATTGTTAATTATCTCTCTGTTTATTAAAGTCTTGTCAAGGTCACGATATGCTTTCATTACATTGTCGCATTTGTTCAGGTCAAGTTTGCCGCATTTTCTTGAAACCCAATTACTGAAATTCTCTGCAACACGAAGCATATCAAGCATCTTATACTGACGCAAATGTACGGAATCTTTTTTGAATTTCAAACATTCCTGCACTCTATTTTCTACGTTTTTAACAGAATATCCTACTATCGTCCGTGCTATCTCGGCTAAAGCTATGAAGTATGAATTTTCTGCACCTATACTGTCTAAAGCTGACTTCATTTCGTTTATAAACGTATCAAGTTTAGGCTGCACGCTTTCATCCATGTATGAGTTATATTCTGCCAAAAAAACCATATTTTCAGGAAGAATACCTGATATAAGACTTTCGTACAGTTTTTGTCTTTTCTCCAAAGCACCGAATATCTTCTGTGTTTCCTTGTCTTGATTCTTGATGAAGTCTTTCATCTGTATGATACATGCACAAGCAAGGTCATTTACATACAGGATGTTGTATATAGAAGTAGTGACTATATAGTTTCCGTCAATCGGTCGTACTTTATAAAACTCACATTTGCGGAATGTGTCTACATAGTGGAAATGTACTTCGGGTGTATCTTCTGACTTCGATTTATAGCTGTTATATTTGAAGCAATTAGCGCAGTTCTTACACTGTTCGTATGTTTTTATACCTTTCTTGTAAAACTGTCCGTTACACACGCTTCTAACATCTAAATTGGCTTGTCTGTAAACGGCTTCTTTTGCTTCCCTTTGTTTTTCGTTACTCATAACATCTTATCAAATTCGTCAAACAATTTATCTCCTTGTTCTCTTTCTTTTTTGAGTATTTCGCACTCGTTCGGCATTGCACAATCACATCGTTTGATTATTTCTTCTCTCTTTTCTTTGCGCATCATACGTACTTTCTTTTCGTAGTACATTTTCTTGCCTGTCTTTTCGCATATAAAGTCTGTAATGTATAGGCTACCGTCACAATTACCGTCATCTTTTGTGCATTCCGCATACCCATAATTGTTATAATCTACATCGTAATATTTGCAACGCTTACATCTTTTACCTTCTGAATCTTCTATTTTACGGCTTTCGACTTTCAGATATTCACACGAAGCGCAATCAGTCCAATTCTTTGGATTTTTCTTGCAGTTCATTTCGTGTACTACCATTCCACCTTTGCCTAAAGAAAGTTTTCCGCAAAATTCGCATTGATATACTTTCTTATCTGTTATAGTTTTCATAACTCTTTTATTTTTAAATCACCTCTTGTTATCAATCTTATTCCGTTTTGTAATTCATGCAGATATTGGAAGTCAAATCCTCCGATAGAAGAATGTTTTTCGTTGTCTATCTGACAATACCAGTCACGGCATAAATAATTGGATATGTATGATATTCTCAAGAAACATTTGTTTACTACTTTATGATACTCAAAAATATCCATTCCGTAGAACTTTGAAAGATCCTTGTCGAACTCTTTTTCAAATCCGGATTTTACTAGAATTGAATCTTCTACTTCTATCGGTGTCATATATTCATCTATTCCGTCAATCGGATCAGCTTCATTGCCTTCAAAGTTTAGATAGCAATAATCTTCTCCTATTCCTACTACTTGCATTGGGTATTTAGTGTATTTACTATTGTAAACCCAATCTCCTATCATCAGATCTTTGTAGTTTATCATATCTCATTGTTTTATTGGTTTCACACCACAAAGATACGTTATAAGTTTTAAACTTACAACTTTTAGATAGAAAATAATCGGGGAATTTTTACCCCGACTATCTTATAGATTCTTTCTTCGTGCGTATTCAGCTATTAATAAGCCATCTCTATCAGGATGTTTTACTTCTTCAAATTGAGGAAATAGTCTGTTCCCAATATCCAAAGACGCTTTCTTTAATTCTTCGCCACTGCAACCTTTTGGGAGCATTGCTTTCTGCCATTCCTTAGAATCTATGAACATGTGCTTACAACCAAGCAATTCTATCATTATCAATTCTGCTTCATGGCAGCGTAATGCTGATGCGGTAGCAACGAACCTCTGCGGGTTCACCATAGCTCGTTCCATTACTACACAAACATCGTTTTTATTCAGCCCGCTAAATAATTCCATAAACTTTGAATAGTCAAGTCTTGTAATTATTTTCTTATCTTTCGTGTAGTCTTGTTCTTTCATCACAGGTGTCTTAACGAACACAGGGTCTATACCTTCGCCAACGATACCTATTGTCCCGCTAATGCCGTTATCTATTCCAACGTAAATCTTACTCATTCTTATATCCCTCCTTCCCAACTTTAATATGCAAGAAATCAAGACTTGTCATTTGAGGATATACTCCGTACCACTTTTTCAAGAAAGTCCAAGCATCAAGGTTATAAAGACACTTTATATCTTCTTCAAGTGATACGATACTTTTACTATCCCATTCGAATACTTTTGCGGTTATATTGTCGGCAAATAATAAGTATTTGTCGCCTTTAGACAACACGAATCCGCAGTTGTTCTGTATAGCAAGCAAAGGGACAATTACCTCTTCTTGAAATCTGTGCGCTATCTTGTATGTATTTTCACTGTTATTATCCATAGACATATCTGTTATATCGAAAACTCCCAATCTGTTTAACAATCGGATTGCTTCACCTAGCGTTTGTGCCATTATAAATGTTCTTTTGCTTCTTGTATAGAGTTATAAAATCTAGGCAAACCTCTTTCGATGTTCTCCCAATCTCTTATCTTCCATCTATTCCAAAAATGACGTTTTACTTCTATTACGTACATCTTCTCTCCAAGCGAAGATAATCTTCCTAAATCAATACATCTAATCCTTGTTTTCATTTTAGAAATCCTCTGAATTTAGTTCAACAATTACTCCCTTATCTGCAACCAAAACATTTATCCCTAATTCCTCAAAAATCTTTTGCTTAAACTTTCTTTCGTCAGAATTGCTATCACTAAGATGTGAGATAATTACTTGTCTTAGGTTTGGATTGTTTATCTTTGACAGATATTCAATACAGCTCTGTAAGCTATGGTGATACTCAAAATGGCTTGCGCTATCTTTACCAGCGAGTCCTCTCTCGAATACTATATCAAAGTCGTAATTACATTCAATGATAGCATAATTTACATCATGTATAACTTCGGGTATTATTTGCGTATCAGTACAGTATAAAATGCGTATTCCGTCATAAGTATCAATTATAAAAGCGTTATTAGGCACATTGTGAACTAATTCAAATGTTTCTATCTTAAATCCGTCTATATTGTATTTAAGTTTAGGTTTCATTAGTCTGCATCCCTTATATTTGCTACATATATCCTCGTTCCCATAAACTTTAATTTGACGATATAATGCGTTAAGAACTGACTTTGAATGGTCTTTGAAATGTGCATGAGTTACCAAAGCTGCCGATACATTGGATATATCTGAATCCAAGCCTTCGTTTATATCTTTCCAACTCAACCCTAAATCAAGTATGATACATTTACCTCTACTATCATAGACTAATGCGCAGTTTCCACTACTTCCACTGCCAAGTATTTTAATCAAAGATTTTTGTTTCATAAGAATAAGGGTAGGATTTACCTACCCCTATGTTTTTAATTATTAGAAATCGTTATCTTCTCTATTAGGTTGTATAATTTCACCGGTCACCTTATTCACTTTGATAGGATTGCCATTTTCATCAACTTCAACCGCATCTTCAACATGTTCAGTTTGCTCGGCGTTAACTTCTTGTCCGTTGTCTGCATATACAGCTTGTGCACTGTTCATATCGCTAATATCACCTTTTACAACCGCTTGGTCAAACATAACCATTTGCTGCATTTCTATTGATTTAGGTGCCCATCTGACAAGCAATCGTTTTAAACAAGATTTTTTCATCATCTCTTCCCAGTTGTCCTTCCATATAGCAGCGTTTCTTCGGTATGCTTGTGAAAATTTCTGTGCATGGTCTTTTACCTCTTGCACGGTCATATATTCGACCTTCTTATACCCATTAACAAGCTCAAAGGCTGACATAACACCTATTATCTCATCACTCTCTCTCTTACTTTCATCAAATACATATTCTCCTGTAAACTTATTCTTTTTTACAAGCTCACCTTTTCTCACGACTTCACAGATAAGGGATTTACACTGACCGCTACGAATAAACAATTCAACGTAGCCCTTTGTCATGATTTGAAGCTGTGCAAAGCATCCGTCTTTTGAGTTAAACGGAACAAGTGCTGCATATCCCAAATTTGGATTGAGTGGTAAATCCATGCTTGCTGCTGTTGCTGCTCCCATTACGATAGAATTTACATCTGCTTTTTGTAGTAATGCATTATTGCCTACAACCGAAGTGATAGATGTCATAAACTGTGGTGCTCTTTTACCGAGCATTTCTTCAAACTTAGCTTTAACGCTTGGTGCGTTCAATGTTGCTTTTAGCTGAGGTAAATTATTGTTTGCCATAATAAATGCTTTTATCCTTTATAAAGTTACAAAATATTTAGATAATCTCCAACAGATTTGTCTGTTTAATCTCACGGAGAGTTAAGTCCTCCATACCTTGCTTGATGTATTCCTGCATCTTCTTGTTGGCTTCGTTCATGTCGGCAGCAAACAAGGCTACTACCCATGACTTTTCTTTTTCCTTACCTTTCTCGTCTACATAAGTAGAGATAAGTTTCGCCTTGAAAATAGGAGTATCTTCCTTCTTTTCGTTTACTACTTCAATAACAGAAGAGCGTTTCATTGCTACGATATCCGCTTCACTATTATACAATTCCAGCCCACGTTGTTCGACTTCGCTCCACAATTCAGCATTTTCTACCAAGAAGCTTTCTTTTACTTCCTTGTCCTTGCCTTTGTTATCTTGTTTTGTTACTTTAAGAGTTACTTCGTAATACATAACTATTCCTCCTTATTATCTTCTTCGTTTAACATATATTCGTCTACAAACTTATCCAATGCCTGAATACATTTGTCGGGTAATTGCTTAGCCGTTTCGTTTGACTTGATGTAGTCAATAGTGCCGCCTACGCCCCAAATCATAAATGCATCCTTTGTGCTTGGGGTTAATACAAGTGCTATCATTAAAAACAGACTTACAAAAATGCTAATTACAAAATGTTTAGCTTTTCCGTTTTTAATCTCTTTATCAACCCATCTTATAAAGCATACAATAACTGCAATAATAGATAGAGCTGAAAGCACAAAAAGAAGTGCTTGTATTGCATCAAGTCTTGTTATCCAATAAATTTCATTCATAGTTATTTGGCACTAACGTAGCTTCCCACTATTAAGTTATTACTTATTTACTTCTCCCAACTTTCACCGCTTTAATGCGAGGTCTTTTAGGCTTCTCATATTTTATAAACTTAATTTTGCTGAAACCTTTCATCGGCTTCTGATTCGCTTTAAGCAATACGTTCTGCAACTTTGTAATTACAAATTCTTCGCTATCTGTCGAACGGATAAACATCGGATAGAAGTTTGCTTTCATTGACTTAAAGAAAAGATTAGCCTTTGAAACTTCTACTTCATCATTCATGTCTACTTGACGGATAACCACGCTTGCATCAGGAATAAAGATGTCGGTTGTGATTCTGTGTCTTTGTTTCTTTCCGTGAATAATTTCACAAAGAGTAAACGGCAATCCCCATTTCTGCAATGTTTCAATTACTGTGTGTGTCTTTTCGTTGAACTTAGCCATGCGTTGAATACGTTTCATCTTATAGGCTTCGTTCTTTGTTTCTTCAAAGTTTCCTACGTTCTTGTCTTGTGCGTACACAAGTTCTTTTAATTCATTCGGTTCTAACATAATCTTATTTATTTACGATGTTATATTTCAGTGACTCTTCAATGTTGTTGGGGTTGAATTTATCCCACGGTATAATACAATTCCAATCAACTTTTCTCATTTCGTTATGCGATTTCCCTAAATCCCACCAAGTCTGACCTTTACCTGCATAAAACCTAACAAACCAAGCTAATTGCCCTTGCATAGAACCACTACACATACACGGAGTATCAATCGGCAAATCTTCTTCAACTTTCAATGGTTCGATAATAAGTTTGCCTTCATTTTCGCTTATAGATACGCCCAAATTATGAGTTTTCACTACTTCGGCTATATCTTTTATCAGTTCGGTAGAAATAAGCGGTTTTTCGTCAGATACTAAACCTTCAAACATTTCGTCAGTCCAATTATAGCCAAACTCTTTAATAAAATAAGTGTTTTCTTCAACATCTGATATTTCTACAACCTCTCCACACATTGAAGCCATACAGTTGTTAAATGTATCAGCTCCACAATCTATACTACCACTTTCGTTTTTAGGTTGTAAATTCCACCACCTTTTCGATTTTACACGAACCTTATCTCCTACTTTGTATTTCATAATCTATTGATTTTCAGTTAGTTATCAGAACGGCAAATCCGGCACATCATCATCATTTACTTTTTGTTCACTCGCTTTCGGTGCAACATTGTTATTCTGTGCAGCTACTTGCGTCTGACCGCCTTCCGAACGCTTAAATACAGACCAAGCACGGATAGTATTGTACCAACGTCCTTTAAACTCACGAGCATCGAAGTTATACATAATATCCACCTCGTCATTCATCTGAATGTTGAATTGTTGGATTTTCTCCGTACCGAAAACTTCAAAGCATACTTTCTGAGGATATAAATCATGTGTTTCAAGCACATATTCCTGAGAAGCCCATGTACCTTTCTGTGAAGTTCCCGTTTTCATTTGCATTACTGCGATGATTCTACCGCTAATTTTCTGTTTGTTTTCTTCTGCCATATCTATATGTTTTTAATGGTTTGTTTTCTTGTTACAAAGATAGCAAATTGGTTTGAAGTTTCAAAGTATTTACTTCCAAAATTCGTACCATTTTTTGCTTTTATATTTTGATAGTTCAGATTCCATTTTAGATATTGTATCTTTTAAGTTTTGTATCACCTCTTTTGCTTCCGATAATTTTTCTTCACAATCGTTGTACCTATTAGTCCAATATATCGTATTGTTAATAGATGCGTTTCTTGATGATTGTAATTCTTCAATTTCCTCTTTTGTATATCCGTATAGTTCTACAAAACATTTGTTTGAATTTTGTATTAATTGGTTATACTCCGAAAGCGGCATCGTGACCGTCTTAGTGTCTTGTTCCATAATATCAGCCTTTTAGTAAATCACCCAACCATTTCATTCTCTGAACCATGTGCAAACATAAAGTCATATATTCGTCTACTTGCTCTTTTGTAGGAATACCGCTTTCATACCCGCTTATGCCTAACAATGTATCGCAACAGCTACATGAACCGTAATAGTTGTCAAATACATAGTAATGCTGTGCGTCAGGCTGATAACAATCCATGTGCAATAGGAATATCTGCGTGCCTTGATAATCCCCGTGGTCTGACACTTCAAATTCTTCTGAAAACTTTTCGTCATCCCTTAAATCACCATAGTTAAGGCAATGATGTATAAGAGCCGAAACTATTTTAGGATATTCGTCATATTCAGACTGCGGTGTCACTTCAAAATACTTTCTAAGGTTTTCCTTACCTCTTTCCCATCTTTCAATAATTTCTTGTTCCATAACTTCCAATAACTTTAATCAGTAACTCAATGTTTCTTTCAATTCTCTCGCAAACGATGTCTATTTCCGTCATATCACCAATCCGTACTTAATGCTAACTTGATTGTTTCTTCGCCTAAGATTTCTATGGCTTGCTGAGCTAAATACAATGTCTTAAAATGAACCACTTCGGAGCATTTCTGTAGTGCGAAATCTGTCGTAATAGAACTATCTTCTTTCTTAATTGATAAATAATATTTCTGCGATGTACCATCACTCCAATCCGGTTGCCAATCACCATTCAAATATCTAGCTACATTCATCAGTCTGTTGATAGCAAGGAGTTTCTGAGCTTGCTTTTCTGACGTGAAGTTGTTAGGTTGTTTGTATTCGCTTTTACTGCAACTTATTACATTAATAATAGAACCGTCATACGTAGTATAACACATACCTTTTCCAAAAAACAATTCCTCTGCCACATCCTCATAAGTCAGCACTTTCTTAATAGGCTTAAACTTGATGAGTTCGAATGTTGAGTTTTCTTTGTCAATTTCATAACCTTCCGGTACTTGAATTTTTACTTCTTTTGTTTCCATATTGTTTTCGTTTAAAAGTTGTTTGAATTGTTGGTAGGTGATTATAAATTTTACATAATTTCTATCACTTCTATCCTTTTTATCACAAGCACCAATGCCTTTCATATTTTGATGCTTGCATCCTCTTGTTGTATGAAAGTAACATCCGAAACAAGCTGAATCCATAGATTTGACTACTTTAAGTTTTGTTCCCTCAAACTCAAAAATATCTCCGATAGGTCTTTCTAAAAATTCATCTTTTTCGTTTTTGCCTACTTCTATGCCATACCTTTTCAGTATCTCTTCCACCTCTTCCGCGGATTTTCTTTCAAAGTAGGCATCAATCTTCTTTTTCATTTCTTCGGTGAGTTTCATGCTAAAATAAGTTTAATTATTTATTATTCATTGCTTCCTCAACTCGTTTGCAAGCTATATTGTAGTAATTCTCGTCTAACTCAATACCAATAAACTTTCGGTTGGTGTTTATACAAGCAACTGCGGTTGTGCCACTGCCCATGAAAGAATCCAATACTACATCGCCTTCTTTAGATGAATTTTTAATAAGAAATTCAATCAAATCTGTTGGTTTTTCGGTTGGATGATAAGTGTTTCTTGTTTTATTGAAGTTCAACACATCTTCATGTCTTTTATCTTCAAAACATCTTCTACCTTTATTGCCGTATAGTATAAATTCATATTTAGGTGCATAGCTTGCTTTTAAATCACCACTTCCGTGATTATTCTTAACCCAAACAAGTATATTCTTTAAAGTAAAATGCTTTTCAAATTCAGCCTTAAACTCGTCAATCTTATGCCATGAGCAAAAACTGTAGATAGCTGTATCATCTTTCATAACCTTAAAGCATTGATTGTAAAAATTATAAATCCAATCAAGATTTACGTCATTTGCTATTTTGTCATAAACTTCTTTTCTTCTATGACTTTGGAAATTCATTCCGTATGGTGGGTCTGTTACAATCAAATCCACACTCTTATCGGGAATATTTTTCATTTCTATTAAGCAATCACCCTTAATCAGTTTTATTTCTTCTGTATTCATAATAACTATTTATCAGTTAAACATAAACTCTAAATATATTCCTAATATATACATATACATACTCTACAAGTAGTATATACTGCCAAGTGTTTCATTTCGGGTACACATACAAAAAAATTAAGCATAAGCACCCATTAAAGGAGTTTCCATGATGTCAACTTCTTTAGTCTTAGCATTGAAAGTTAGTCTTTTCTTGTGATTGAAAATGATATTTCTGAAAGACCGGGTAATACTTCTATTTGTTATTTTGTATTGATTCGGAACAACGATATAGCCGAAGCCACGTTTCTTGTCATATACAATATTAACGTGTTCAAGTCCGCTTTCACGGATAGAACCTTCGCATACAGAAGAAAGGACTAACTGTGTATATCCTTGTTTGATATTAATCATGTTGTTTGCTTGAAGTTTCAGAAGTTGTCTGCGTGCAGTAGATTTACATACACCACCGATATTCTTCATTTTGTTTAATGTCAGCGCATCTTTGGTTGTCAACAAGATGTTGTTTTTGATTTCTCTACAAGAGTAAAACTTATCGCTTCTTTCAGTTGCGTTGATTGCATGAAGATAAATCATGTCGTGTACATATCTCTCTATATCAAGTAAAGACCACTCTTTGTCAATCACAAGTCTTACGGCATACATAGACCAAATTTTCTTTCCAAACTTGTTATCTGATACGATAGTCTTGTTCTTGAAAGTTTTGGCTACAAATGCGTCAGTATATTTGTTGTACTTGAAATATGTATTGTTGTTTTTACAGCGTTTATAATCTTTCTTGCTCTTACCTGACCTACACCGAATTTCTCACGAATGTTTCTTACGGAAGTATTTCGGAACATGGAATCACCGCTATGGGCTTTTACAAACAAAGCGATAGCTACCAAGAACAAGGTATCTTTGTCCTTGCACTTGGTAAGAATAGAAGTAGGCAGATTGATTATCCGCATCTGCATATCTTCTTGTCGTATGTTCACTTTGTTTGTCATAATAAAACTTTTAGCGTATAAAAAACAAAAATCGTAATCAGAATCTCTATCTGACTACGACCTTGTTAATCTATGAAGCCGTATAGATAGCATCAATCTTTGATGTATGCAGCCTATCTATACTCAACTTATTTACTACGTTTTTTATATGAAGTATTCAAAGTTTTGCGTATCACAAGCTGCATAACCTTCTGATAACACTGCGAATATAATACACAAATTTCAAATATCCAAATCTATTAACTTTATTTAACTTTGTGGGAATTAATCACCAAATTGGCGACATTCCCGTAGGCAACATTGATTTGCTGTTTAAGCATCTTCTTACCGCCTTTTCAATTAAATAAAGAACTCTTTTCATTGTTATTTGTTTTTGGTTAGTGCATCGGCAGGATTCGATACCTGCAACCGCTTCCGCACTTCTGCGCTGAAACCTTTTTTGTTTAATGTGTGGTTCGGCTACCACATTACAGTTTTTTTGCGTCTACTTCCGCCACAATGCAAGTTCCTCTCATCATCCACCACCGAGAGGGAGTGCCTACTAACGATTAGGATAAGCCAACTTTGTGCTTACGTGTTTCGTTCCGCTTTTATTACGTAATTATTATGCGGCTGTTGTAGCGGTATCGGCAGGGTTCACACCTGCATGATAGGAGTTTTAAGATTTATTATTAACATTGTTTACTCAATGTCTGTGATTAAATCACAATCTTTTTGAACTCGTGGGTGATTTGTCAAGCGTTAATTGTTCTTTTACGGCTACACCCTATTAAGCTATGCCATTGCCAACCTATCTATAAGAGCTACACTTTAGCGTCTATATTCCGCCACGATACCATTCTCAAATTCAAAAGCATCTATTCTCACGAACCAATGCTTTCTAGTTGAAAATATGAGCGATTTTAAATTAAACTATGCAAATATACAAACTTATTTTATATCTGCAAAATTTTCTATCATTTTTTTACAAGTTTCTACTTTATCACGCAAATTCTTGTCGTATTTCAGGCGAAATTCCATATTTATAACATGATGTCTTATGTTGGAATGAACAAATCCGTAAATCTCGCCTAGCTTTATGTATTTCAGGTCTGTATATTGTCTTAAAAGATAAAACAGTGTAGCACGTGCTTCTATGTATTCCATCTTTTTAGTGTTCCTAAATAAGTCCTCTATTCCGAAAACTTTAGAAACTACATTTTCATAACATTTAAGTTTCATATCCTATTCCTCCACACTTAATGCTTCGTCAATACTATCTTCTGTCTTAGGCTTGTTGTCCCACCTTCTCTTATAGTTAGACCACGGAAACATGTGACCGATAAACTTTACCTGCTCATAGAATCCTGCTGCCTTTATTTTCAGATACTCATGCTTCACCAACGGATTGAAGCAAAGCGAAAGGTAATGCGTTATATTCTGCGGATTCGGTCGTCTTGGTGTCACATACATTTCCATTAGCAATCTTCCCTTGTTTGTAAAGTGCATACCGTTTTCTTTTATCGGTATGCTGATACATTCTACGATTTCTCCGTTGAAAACTCTTTCGTGGACTTCTGCACCAATCAGTCTGTCTACTTCCAATACTTGTTTATACTGCTGCGGCATAATTATTCCTCCTTACTTGTTTTAATATATCCGTTTTCTATGCACCAACAAAGCATTTCGTAGGCTGCGTCAATAAGGCTTTCATTTCCCCTAATTACATATATACTATCCTCTATTGACCTATATTGTACAAACCAATACGATTTATTCCTTTCGCTTACACCAAGTTCAAGCCAGTATTCATTAATCTCATCAGTGGTTTCTATACTTATTGTGCTTGGCAGTAAATCCAAAATATCCTGCAAAGTAAATGCACCAAATTTTCCCCTTATGTATGGATTATGCTGCCCTACATCTTCCTCGTGAATATCTTTATTAACAACATCCCAATCAACTATATCACCATAACTATTTCTATACACAAGAGCTATACTTGCCTTACTTGTATCAACACCCAACTTCCTCAGGTGCTGCATCTGTGAAATATCTAAACATTGCTTGCTCATAACCTCAATCTTTAATTTCTACACTAAATTCGCCACCATTGTTCCACATTTTGATAGTCTGATTTTCTATCAATGGGTAATTATCTTCATCTACCGTATGCGATTCATCAATGAATATCGGCAGGTTAATACCATAGAACTTCTGAAAACCTAACGACAAATCAAGTCCGCATCTAACCTTGCTTGCTGCATTTGTAACTTGTGCCGATACACCTTCTGAATCAAGGATTCTGCAATCAGGTACAATGTCACCGCTTTTGTTTACCGAAGTCATTACAATAGAAATATAGTCAAACATTCCGTTCACCTTGTCAGAAACAAGCTGTGCTTTCTCCTGCTCGTACTTTATAGCTTTGTTTAGCATACCTTCAAGTCTTGCAAGTTCGATGCTGCTCTCTCTAAGTTCGTTCTGTTTATGCTTGATAACCTCAATCTGCTTGTCGTATGTATCTTTTACACCGAGTTTCTTAGAAAGTTCCTCAACATCATTCATAAGGTCTTTCTTCATGTTGATTAAAGCCGCATTATCCTGCGTTGGTACAACCGTCATATTTGCCTTCTTATTTGAGATTTTAGCCACTTTCTCCTTGCCTTCGATAGTTTCCTTATACGGAATAAAATTCTTTCTCAAATCGGCTAATCTGCTTTCAAGTTCAGTCTTGTCAAGCAAAGGCTTTTCGGTATATCCTTTTTCGATAACAGTCATTGCTTCGTCAATCTCTTTCTTAACCTCGGCAATTTTTTCATTGTTTGCTCTACCTTCTGCTACAATAGCATTGTGTTTGGCTTCTTTTCTTTCAAAGAACTGCTTCTTAGCTTCTTCAAGTTTATCTTCCGGCAAAATCTGTCCGCAATAGGCACATTTATCATCTGTGAATACCATTGCTTTTACTTCCTCATTCTGTTTTAGCAATGTGTTGCGATACTCGTTCAGCTTTTCAAGTTTAGATGTTGCCGATTTAAGCGTTTTCTCTGCGTTTTCGATAGATTGCTTGGATAATTCATTTTCTTTCAAAATCTGCGCATTTCTAATATAAATTTCAGCCATTTCTGCCTTAATCTTGTTAGCTTCTTCAATCGGTTTCAGGTTGTACTTGCTTTCTGCTTCTGCCAACTCTCTTTCAAGTTCGGAAATCTCTTTCAACTCTGCATTTCTCTTGTCGATATACTGCTGAACGCTTTCGCTGCTTCCTGTAATCTGTGCGTCAATGTCGGCAATCTGTTTCTTCGTTTCTTCGATTTCTTTCTTAACATCATCTAACCCTTGAATGTCAGGTAAACTTGTCTGCAATGTCTGAATAGTGATAGGCAGACTTTCTACGCTTGACTTTACGGATTTTATTTTTGACTTGTAAGAGCTTTTGACCTCATCAATAGGGTATTTCTTCAAGTCGTTCAGAATGTCGGTATAGTCACCTTTCATTTCAGATTCATCAATATTACCTACAAGTGATTCAAAGTGCTTGCGCATGTCTTTCCAATCAAGTGATTTGTAATGTCTGATATTCAGCATAAGTTTCAGCTTGTCGAAAGGCGCAAATGTTTCTTCTATAAACGACTTATAATCTCCTGCACTTCTCTCAATGCAGTCTATATAAAACTTGTAATCGTCAGTAGCTTTCTTTTCGTATTCCTCACGACCTTTCTTTCTCGTCCAACCTTGCTTTGCGGTCTTTTTCAGCGTGTATTCTACTCCGTCAATATCCAACACGGCTTCGGCAGATGCAAGTTTTGAGTTTTCGTAAGTAAGCGGCAAGGTATCATCGAACAATTTGTAGTTGATTCTGTCTTGTTCGTCTGCACCAGTAAGCAACCAAAGCCACGCATTGAAGCAGCTTGACTTACCTGATTTGTTTCTTCCTTTGATTTCTGTATTGTGACCGAAGTCTATAACTTTGTTTTGTCCTCGCCAATCCTGCAAGGTGAGTTTTTTAAGAGTTATTGTTTTCATACCAATTTAATATTTACTCGTTTAACTTCAAGTGCTTTCAAAATTCTATCCAAAGAATCAATGGTGGTATTTCTACCAGCTTCTATATTTCGGAACTGATTAAGTGTGATACCTGCTCTTTTTGCAAGTTCACTTTTGCTTAATTTCTTCTTTGTTCGTTCTTCGTTTATCAGATTTACTAAAAATTCTTTCATATAATTCACAAATTTATTTGTTACAAATATACAAATATATTTATTATGAATTGCAAATATATTGTTATTTATTGTTAATTGGGTTCTTTTTTAGTTCTGCTATTAGTGCATCGGCAATATCAACAGACCATTCGACCACATTTGGGACATAGCATCCACAATCAATTCTACCTCTCTCGTGTTGCAGGTTTATGAAGACCTTAGAGTATTCTTTCGCCAATTCATATCTTCTCGCTTCCCAATCAACTTTATCTTTATCTAACTCTAATTCTTTTCTGATTTGATTAAATTCTTTAAACTCTTTTTCAACACGTCTGTTTTCTCTCGTCATTTCAGCCACACATTCCTTACATCTTTTCTTATAAGACTTGCTAAATTCTGATAACGGTTTTTCTTTTCCGCATATTTCGCATACCTTTTTCATTTTATATCCTTCATATAGTATTTTATCAGTTCAATTTTATCTTTATCACTCATATCCGATTTACAGATATTGTTTATAAAGTTTACAATTTTGTTTACATCAGCAATCGGTACGACTACCGAACGTGGGTCTAATTCGCAAGTCTTGTATTTTCGGAGTTTCATAAATTATCTTTCAAAATAAATTCTACCATTGTCAACTTTGAATACAACTGAAAATAAGGCACTCTTTAGCATATCTCATTCCTCCACTTTTACAAAAACTACATTTTGCTTATCTTCTCTTATGCTAGACATACAATTCCCTGCTATATCAGAACATTGCCAACATTCTCCTAGAAAACATTGGTTGCATTGTTTGTATGTATCGTCAGCTTTTACACACTTCAATCTTAACAGACCTAGTGGAAAAACTTCTCCTATTTGAAATTCCTTTTTCATATTAAAGTAGCTTTAATTCGTTATACATATATTTATCCGCTATACTTTCGTGAACGAATAGTTTCTCGGTAGGCTTGTATGTATTATTTGTACTCATTGCGTTTGTAACTTTCTTTCCCCAAATACATACAAAGTCTTGCGGTGCTTGATATTCCGAAATAAGTACATCGTTTCCATCCTTTGTTTTTTGTCTGCACCATTCCCAAAAAGAATTATGGTTAAAGTTCTTTGAAGTTGAATATTGCTTTGTATCTTGATATGGTGGATCGCAATAAATTACGGAATTATCGGGGATATATATTTCGTTATATTTCCCACAAGTAAACCAAACATTCTTCATTTTATCAACTTGGGATAAGGTATTTCTTATCTGTTCTCCTATATAATCTCTACCCTTAACATCGTGACCCGAATGTCCTCCATCAAAAAAACGGCCATTAAAGCTACCCATAAATCCAATCCAACCAATCATTGCTTCTTCAAATGTTTCACCCATGCCATAAAATCCTATCTCATTGAATTTATCACGATATTTAGAATATAAATCCTTTGGTATCTTTCGTGGAAATAACTCAGTGTTTCTAATAACATATCTCCACATGGCTATAAGATAGTTGTTTTTATCGGAAGCAAGTCGTTTATCGTGATTGATATTACACATCATATTCATTCCACCGCTGAATGGTTCGACATAATATCTGTTATTAGTAAGCCACATTGTGATAATAGGTTCAATATCTTTTGCTATTCTTGCTTTACTTCCCATATACTTCATTTGTTTATCTCCTATATATTTAATTGATTTTTAATTTTCCGTTTTCAAGTCGTTCAGCAAATCCTTTTCTATACAGCCTATTCAGCATATTTGTTACTGCTATTTTAGTTGTATGAAATTCTTCTGCTAATTTATATTTAAAGGTATCAATAGTACCACCAAAATATTCACTTTTATGTTTAAGATAGGAATAAAAGATAAGTAACTCACCTTTCAATCCACTTTCAAGAAGTAAAGGAAAAAACTTTCCTTTTATGATTTTAGGTTGTATTTTAATAAGACTTTGTTTAAGATTTATGTCGCTATAATAATCTAAAGTCTTTAACGCATTGAATACAGACTTATTTGCTATACCTAAAGCATTTGCCAACTTTCTTTGACTTATACTATACATGGTAACAACATTGTCCCATTCTAAGGTATTTACTATCTCATTATAGTCTAATTCTGTGCCATCAGATGTGAAAGCACAATCAATCAAAGTAATTGATTTGTAGATAAGAAAAGAATAAATAATCTTTTCGTTAGGAGTATATTCCATCTCGGATAATAGCTCCTGATAAAACATCATTTTCATAATCGCAGTATTTTATTCGCTCGCAGTTAGGTTAAACAAAAGCGACTTCGGAGGAGAGCAACTGCGAAAACTCTTATCATTGGGTAGCTACTCCCAACTACCTCCTAATCGCTTTGCAAATATAATAAAAAATTTTTAAATGTGCAAAATAAAATACCACTTTTTATTGTAGTAAATCTGCTATATATCCATTTATATCAAGTGTAGTAAATTTGATATACCCCGTAGTAAATTTGATATATACCTAAAGCAAAGTGTAGTAAAATAGATATATACCAAATGTAGTAAATCTACTATATTGTCATTAAATAATACATCAGCAAATATAATAACATGAAATATTTACACTAAAGCCATTTTAGCCAAATGGCAAGAGAGATTTATTTCTTTCTTTGTTCTTCAAACACACTTTTAGCATATCTATTCTGTTCGGCATAAGTCATGCCATTGTAATTCCTTCTGAATGTCTGATTGAAAGCCAATCCTTTCTTAAATAGCTTTCTGCTATATACAGGTGCTTTAAGCACAATATCGTCCTTTCCTCTTTCCATGAAGAAAACAGAAAGAGAATATAGCATAAGTTTTTCAATAGTGTATTCCTTATCCGACAACTCCATCTTTCTTCTTAGTCCGAAAATATCATTACATAATCCCGACAATGTAAGATAGTGTTTGCTATTTGCTTTTAGCCAATCATTGTACGGCTCAAATTCTGTCATAACAACATACAATATTTCTCTCATAGTTTTGGCATAGCTATATCCGTCAAGAGCCATAACCTTGCTTAATGTTACTTCTGTCGGCTCTAACAGGTCAGTCGGTCTATACCAGCCTTTGCACCACAGAACAAAGTGATTCAAAGGAAATGTTTCTATTGAATAGTTTTTCATAATTCTACTTATTAATTAAATCCTTATACTTCTTTTCAATATCCCTATGATAGCTATAATTCGCTCTAGGATTGTGTAGCTTAATTGCTAGATGCAAATCTTTCTCAGGATTGAAATGTGACTGATATAAGTTGAACATCTCAATAGACTTTATTCTGCTATATCTGTCGGATAACTTGTATTTCTCATGTCCGGCTATCTTGTTGCATTGCTTCAAGTAAATAGGGGTTATCTGCAAGCATCCTACTGCATTGCTTTTGTGGTTTACAGAATTATCATTTCCTCTGCTCTCTCTCCAAATTATAGCTTCTATTAATTTGTTCCAATCCACGGTTTGTTTTTCTATCCTTACAACCTCTATACAATCCTTTTCTTCAGGAATAGTTTTTGCCCAAATAAACGATGTTATTAGGCATGATATTAATGCGGTTATTATGGTATCTTTCATAACTTAATCCTTAATATTTATTCTCACTCTCTTTATTTCTCTCATACCAAGACATCTGCTTGCCGAATATCTCTTCATAATCGTACTTTTTATTCAAGTTACTCATGTTAAATCTTTTAGACTGATTAAGCAAATACAGACATCTTTGTGTGTGTTTCTTGTCGTATTCTTTCTTATTTCCTTTCTTGTGGTGGAATGATTCAAGCACACAAGTTTCCGCTTCGATAAGCTGGTTTAATCTGTCCTCTTTAATAGCGTTCAGATATTCTACATAGCAAGCGTTCAAATCAATAAAATCTATCTTGTATTTCAGCATCAAAGCAAGTAAGCCATATTTAATTTCCTGCTTTGGCTTTTTAGATAACTCTTCCAACAGCTCAAATGTGTTCATAACACCTTAAATTTACTATCTTATTTTATCTAATTTCAATCATCTCTACTTAGCCTATATAATTACACTATTCATAAAAGAAAGTCGCTAAAATAGTCTTATATAAAATTATTTGTTAGGTTTGCACGCTGCATTAATGCTTTCACCTAAAATTGCCAAAAACATAAGTACGAAAAATACCATAATTTAATCCTCCCAATTCTTTAAGTTTTCCATTAATTCGATTAACTCGTCCTCACCGACATTCTTATTGTCTATTGCGCCAATTATCTTTTCGGTTTCTTCATCCGTATAATTCAGGTAGTTCAGCAAACGAACGATTTTATTTTCTTCATGTATCTTCATGTCATTTCAATATTTTATCTGTTAAACAGTTCATTTCCTCTTTTAAACTCTTTGCAAACTTCTCCCCTGATTCGGTCTGCAAATTGTATGCAGTAAGCACGATGTAAAGCAAACCTATAATGTTAGGTATTACTGTTTCGGATTCATTCAATACCAACAGACAAGGTAAGAATAATATTGCGGATAAAAGTAAGTTTTTCATGGTTCAATTAAAATGATGTTAATATCGCTTTTTCAATCTCTTTGTATGGTTCGGCTAATTCATCTTGTGAATAATTGTACTGATAAGCAGTGTTTAACCACCATTCATACACAATTTCTTCGCTCACTTCGCTATTATTTATTTCTTCTGCATACAATTCTTTGAAGTGATTAACTATTTCGTTTAATGTTTCTGTTTTCATAATCCAATCAATTAAAGTTCATAAATATTTTTAAGTGAAACATACATTGCCCTAGCACGTTTTTTATCAAAAGGTAGTCCGCTTGAAGTAACTTTGCCACGTTTATTCAGTTCGTCCGCAATAGGCTGAAAGTTCGTGTTAGTGGTGATTCTTCCGTATTTAGCTTCCCACAATTCGATAAACTCCCAAAAAGCCTTATTTGCGGGATTCAGTCGGGCTTTTTCTCGCCTGCTTTGTGCTGATGCTTGGGAAGCTTCACTAATTGCCTTAGTTCGGTCTGTATTTCCTTTTTTGCTCCCCCAAAGGTTATTTGTACCGCCTATCTCTTTATGGTTTGCTTTTCTTGCATCCAAACCCGCTTTAGTTCGTTGCCTGATGTTATTCAATTCAATTTCAGCAGCAAGTGACAAGGCAAATAGTAATGCTTTGCCTCCTATGGATTTATTTTCTATAATCGTGCCGTCTTTAGCCTGAACGATAGTTATTTCTCTTTCGCTTGCCTCTGTAATAATCTGAAACAAGTCTGACATATTTCTCCCCAAACGTGATAATTCACTGATATAAATTGTACTACCTTTGTCACATTGCTTTAGTAGTTCATTCAGCTTTCTTTCTGTATGCTTTACAGACCCGCTAACCTTTTCAACAACTTGCAATAGTTCGGCTGTTTCATTTATACGGCTTAAATAGTCCGTGATACATTGCATTTGCTGGGTGAAGTCTTGTGCTTCTGAACTTACACGAAGATATAGATATTTCATAATTTACGTACATTTTTTGTATTAACAAACAAACTCTTAAAGAAACTCCTTTCGATTCCTAGAACAAATATACGATATTTTTTAAGCTTACTTTCGAGTTCTTTTATTTTTTCTTTCAACTCCCTATTTTCCTTGTAAACAGAATCTTTTCCGTATAACAATTCATCGTAGTGTGATTCTATTCGCCTTGCTTCCCAACTGATAACACCTAAACTTTTTTGCATCAATTCGTTTCTGAATTCAAACTCTTTTATTTTATTAAAGCAGTCGCTTTTTTCTATCTCTTTAAGTCTGTTATATTCTTCAAGGCTTATTATAACTTTATTATCCATGCTTCCTATACATTTTAATGTATTTTTCTCTCAATTCTTTTAATCTGTTGAAATCAAGGTCTATTTCACTTAATCCTAAGTAAGAACAAATCAGTTCATATTCTGCTACATGTCTATATTGTGTTTGTACGTCAAGCTCACATGTTTCAAGCTCTTCCTTTAAACATTTTTTACCATTTTTCAACATTTCGTATGTTGCATTTCTCCAAAAATCATAAAAAAAATCACCTATAATTTCCTTTATCTTTTCCGTTCTCATAATTCAATCAATCTAATTTTGTCAATAACTCATTTATTTGCTTTTGAATGTCGCTTATTGCATCCCTTATTTCCGCTTTCTTTTTTGAATGAAGCGTACTAAAGTTGTAACCGTTTAAAGCGGTTAACGTATCGTGAAACATTTCCATTTCACACATGTAGCCGAACAAAATAGTTCGTTTTATCTGCTTTTCTTTGTCGGACATGGTTCGGTTAATTTAAAATTGTGGTTTATTCATTAAAACTCTTTTTGTATTAATCCACATTATTAAATCTTTAAAGGCTGATATTTTTAAACTTGCGTCTAAAGTAGTCATACCCTTACTTCTTTCGTGATTCCAGTTTACACCCTTGTAAAAAAGCGCATTCTCTTCACTTATACCACATTCAGGGAAAACTGAATAAATGTAGTTTACCTTTTTGGTTAAACTATTCAAATAGCTAATTTGTTTGTCTGTTGCTAACATAATTCAATAATAAAAAGTTCGTGCCCGCTTTCAGACCTCACACTGACGGGAAGGTTTCAAACCTTTGCGGGCTATATTGTTACACTCTGTTTCCGTATAAATTCAACTTTGCGTTGTTAATTTCACGTACTGTTAATTCATTGCCGAAAGAATCATACTTAACATATTTGTAGTGACAATTTCTAAGGTTGTGAAATACTTTCGCTTTCTTTGCGCTTGCAAACGTTTCATTAACCTGATATTTGCGCCAAATTGCAGCCGTGAATCTAGGTGCAACGTTTTTCAATTCGGATATAATTATAATTTCCATATATCAATACAATTTAAAATATATATAGTTGTTTGTATTATTAATAAATCTTATAAGGCGTATAATTAATATTATTTGCTTTTGCTATTTCTTCAGTTTTTCCCTCGATAGCTTTATAAGATATTGCAATAATAAAGTATATTCTTTCGTTATGCTCTTGCAATCTGTTCACGTTGAAATTAAAGTTTTCAAAATTTAGTTTATCAGCATACAAACCGTATTTTTGCACATATAACAGTTTATTATTTGCCCAATTTTCCATAACTTTAATATAGTTATTGTTTGCGTTCTTCTTTAAAGCCCAAACGCAAAAACCGTCTTTAATACTTTTGTATGCTTCTTTTCTTGTTAGCAAATTATATTTTTTAGATGCTTTTTCATTTAATAATATATTTGTAGCTTCTATTTTAATCTGATATAAATCTTTCATAATAGTATTTTTTTAGGTTATTTATAAATTATTTTAGCCTTGTATTCAGGTTCATATCATCTATTTATCAGAAAAGCATTTAAGCCTGAAATATTATATCCTTTGGCTTTTTTCGTGCATTCTCTTAAATAGTTTGCATCCGCTTCAAAGTGCATATTATCTTAAGTAGTACACAATAATATTATGAACACTTTCTCCGTCTGCATCGGGGGATATTTCATACATATATATCACATTTTCAGTTAGTCTATAGTATGACTTTTCCCCTTTTTGGTCAAAGTATAACCATGAATCATTAGAGAACCTCAGCGCATTTGTCTGTACTTTTGTGACTTTTCTAAATTCCATTTGCGAAAAATCAGGCTTAAATATTTCGATAGCTTCACTGGTTTTAGTGTGAAGTTCCTGCCTTGAAAAACATGCACCGATTAAAGCCGATTCTTTCGATGTCAATAAAGAAATAAATTCCTTTTTAGTGATTTTTGTAGCTTTCATAAGTCAATAATTTTGTAAGTTAAAAAATTGTGCGCACCCTGATAAATTGAATCAGGTTAAAAAGCCTATCTTTGTGCGCTAACCGTGTGTTATTTGAAAAATACTATCTTTATAAAATTAAATGTTAGTAATTATCCTACTATCTGAATACCACCGTAAATGTAATATTCCATACCTCCAAGATCATACACTGGTAAATAATTGTGAAAACCATATATGCCCGCGTCGTAGAAACCTTTAAATTCTGCTTTTTCACCATTCCAATTATCTAAGATATTCATTTCACGATAGCCAAATGGATTATTTTTGCGTTCTTTGCCGTTTGGAGTAACGTATAAATTTTTCAACCATTTATACGCTTTTTCAGTTTGTTCGTCAGTGCAATCAACACACAACCAGCAATGTGCAGCCTCCTTATCTCCTGAGTTTGCACGACGTTTCAAAATTGAAATTTCTTTTTCAGTAATAAAACCTTTTGTTTCAATTTCACTAATTATTAAAGATGTAGCTTTCATATATATAATATATTTAATTGTTAGTAACTTTCTTTATTTGTTGATCCTTTCTTTAGTAGAAAAAAAGCTAAGAACTGAAAATGCACCGTCACTGTATAGTGCAATAGACTTTATTTTTACCATATCTTTCATAAGACTAATATTTAATTGTGAATACTCTTTTGTTTACTCTGCATTTTCACGGGCTTGTAACCGCCTAACAGGCTGCATTAAAAAGCAATAGAAAGCCGTCTAAACTGTTTTCTTTCGATTCGTTTCTCTCTCTGTTGCTTTATCGAGTTTATTAGCGCCTACGCTAATTTTACAATTTTGTCAATAATTCAAAGAACTATAAAGTAAGTTCTGTAATATAGGTTGAAAGGTTCACACTTATGAATATAACGCTTTCCTGGTATTATAGATATTGAAGAAATACCATACAAAAGAAAGACTTATTTATATTTATGAAGTATATAACTAACCAATATTTTAAAGAACTATCTGTTTTTCTTATCTGATACAAAAGTAATACTTTTATTTGAATCTTGCAAATATATTTGTAATTATTTTCAGACTTTTTTTACCAGTATCAGAAAGAACTACTTGTAATATTAAGGTTTATTATTGCCTTTTTGGTTACACTACAAAGATACGAATAATATTTTAATCTACAAATATATTTGTATAATATTTCTCAGGAATCTGTGTTTTTAACATTTGTTTAAAGAGGACTTGTATAATATACTGTGAAATGTAATGTAATAGTATATTATATTAGTATAATAAGTATGTATGTATGTATGTAGGAATATCCTTTATATATGTATATTGTTTGTATTTTTACGAACAAAGAAATATTAGTTAAATGTTTGACTATTGTATAAACAACTAAAAGAAATATAAAACCAAAGTTGTAATTATTACAAGTTTACAAAAATAGGAATATATAAAAAGTATACAGTAATATATTTATTGCTTACTTATATAAACGTTGTTTATGAAATTAAATAAGAAATGAGTAAAGTATAAAATTGTAATGAATACAAAAAGTAAAATATATCAATAATAAATAATTTATAAAAGTATAAAAAGTAAATACTTGTATTAATACTTAATACTTAATAAATACAAACGGACGGAGAACGGCAAATGAATAATGATTCGGAACTTTGCGAATTTTCTTTACACAAGCGTTTTCTATTGGAAAATACTTCTTGTGTAAACTTTTTATCAGGCTTGAAACTTTATGTTGACAAATTACTTTCCATTGGAAAATATCTGCAAGCAAACGATATGTTCGTTTTGTTCATTTGCAGCCAATGTTAGACGTATTCTTTCTTCGTGCTGATATATTGTATCACTTTGTTTGCGTTCGTTGAATCTAGCGCAAATAAACATGCTTAGACGGGGTATTCCTTTGT
>ERZ773144.805-NODE-805-length-30806-cov-33.329258_pt1 | contig 30806 bp, 36 predicted proteins | sample MGYA00580849_ERZ773144 | MGnify/ENA primary metagenome ERZ773144 (study PRJEB29015, sample SAMEA2737861) | human gut metagenome | biome: human gut; feature: human-associated habitat; material: faeces | place: China | collected 2012 ...
CCGGCAGGTTGATGGCAATGCCCGGTACGGCAACGCGCTTGCGGTCGCTCATCTTGCCGCTGTTGAGGATCTTCGTATGGATATCTTCGCCTTCGACGCTGACAACTTCCAAGTTGACCAGGCCGTCCGACAAGAGGATGTGGTCGCCGGCTTTGACGTCCTGCGGCAGTTCTTTATAGTTCATGGAGGCAATCGTTTCGTCGCCTTCGATGTCACGGGCCGTCAAGGTGAAGTCCTTGCCGGCTTCCATCATGATCGAGCCATTCTTAAATTTGCCCAAACGGATTTCCGGGCCTTTCGTGTCCAGGAGCAGTGCCACAGGGATACCCAGTTTCTGGGAGGCAGCGCGGACCATGTCGATGCGCTGTTTATGTTCTTCATGAGAACCATGGGAGAAATTAAAGCGGGCAACGTTCATGCCGGCTTTAATCATCTTTTCGATAATTTCCGGGGTATTGGAACTGGGGCCTAAGGTGCAGACGATCTTTGTTTTTTTCAGCATATCTATTCTCCTTGCTTCTATTTAATGAGATGATTTTCGTTCAGCTGACGGCGCGGATGAGGTTGAAGACCTGCTGAGCCGTGTTAGTCATATTGCGCAGCGCCGTTTCTTTGTTCATGGCTTCTTCCAGCGGCATGGCTTTATCGACGATAGAAAAGAAGGCGTCGATGCCCTGCTGATTACATTCGGCGGCATCGGCCGTCGTGCAGCCGGCCAGGGCGATGACTTTGGCACCGTACTGCTTAGCCAGCTTGGCTACGCCGATAGGAGCCTTGCCCATGGCCGTCTGGGCGTCGAGTCGGCCTTCACCGGTGATGACGTAATCGGCATCTTTAACGGCCTCTGCCAGACGGATGGAATCGAGGACGATCTGGATGCCTGAACGCAGCCGGCCATGCAGGTAGGCCAGGAAAGCGAATCCCATACCGCCAGCTGCACCGGCACCGGCTGTCTGACTGAAGTCATGACCGGTATACGTCCGGGTGACGGCGGCAAAAGACCGGCTGGCATCGTCCAAGACTTTGACATCCTGCGGCGACGCGCCTTTCTGGGGCCCGAAGATATAGGCAGCACCCCAATTCCCGAATAACGGATTGGTCACATCGCAGGCAACATCGAAGGTGCAGTCTTTCAGGGCCGGCAGGACCTGGGAATCATCGACAGAAGCGATGCGCCCTACTTCCTGCCCGCCTAAACCAATGGGCTTGCCTTGAGCATCGCGGAAAATATACCCTAGAGCCTGGAGCATGCCGACGCCGCAGTCACTGGTCGAGCTGCCGCCCAAACCGATGATGAAGTGGCGTATGCCGGCTTCCATGGCCTGCGCCATGACCTGGCCGACACCATACGTCGTCGTATACAGGGGATTGCGCTGTTCTGCCGGCACCAATCCCAGTCCGGCTGCACCGGCCATTTCAATGACGGCCGCTTCCATCCCCGGCAGATAGCCATAAGGACAGGAAACGGCTTCTCCTAAAGGCCCTTGGACGCCGACATAGCGGAGCTCACCATTCAGCCCATCGACGAGGGCTTCGACGGTCCCTTCCCCACCATCGGCTAATGGCTTGACAATGACCTGGACGGGATGGCCGCCATAGGCCTTGCGAACGCCGGCTTCGATGGCCCGGCCCGCTTCGACGGAAGTCAGGCTATTTTTCAAGGAATCAATGGCTACAACGACTTTCATGATAATCTCTCCTCTATTTGCGAACTCATAAAGCTGTGTTTCTCTATGCCTATAGTGTAGCAAAAGAGGCCTTCTCTTCCTATGTCATAAAACACAATAAATCATCATTATTTTTATTTCATAAACCAAGGAAGGGTGGCAATATATAGGGATACGGCATCGCAAAATATCCTCGGATCGAGGCCGGTCTTCCCGGCAATCCGCTTCAGCCGGTATTGCAGCGTATTCTTATGGATGCAGAGAATCCGGGCTGTTTCCTGGATGGACAAGTTCTGCTGATAATAGATTTGGAGCAAATGGATGTCACTGTCCGTCAAATGCTGGCAAATATCCCGGCAGTAACGGCGGCGCACGGCCCCGTCCAGACTTTGCAGTAAAAAGGCCAATTTCATATCATCCGCATGGACGCAGAAGACCTGCCGGTCTGCCGCTGCCTGTAAGGCCATTTTGGCAAAACGGTACGATTCATGGATGCGGTAGAATGGCTCTTCTGTCCCGATTCCTGCCGAGATTCCCGGATAGAACCATTCTTTCCAGCGGGGCAGCTTCCTGGCCCAGTCCGGATAGACCTGGCAGGGGACGAGGATGACAAAGGTATCGGGGTAGATATACGTATATAAGGTCATCCCCAGCTTTTGACAGGTTTCAGACAGCTGCTGACGGAAATCCCCAGCCTGGCGGGTTCCCTCATGCCATCGGAAAACGGCGGCAACATACTGGCTGCCAGCCAATTCCGGCTGTTCTTCGGCCAGCTGCTGCACCGTGTCTTCATCGTGATAGATCAAGGCCATGACCTGACGGCTGCGATGTTCTTCTTCACTGAACGCCTCCTGGCTCAAGCGATATTCCTTGAGGAAGACTTCACAGATTTTCGTCAGTAAGAAACCGTATTGGCCGACGACAGCCGGTTCCCCGGTAATGCCGACAACCCCCAGGACTTGGCGGCCCATGATGATGGGATAATTGACGCCTTGGCTGACACCGTTTTCAAGGCAATCTTCCTGTACGGTCTGGACCTGCCCCGTCCGGGCAGCGACATGGCCGGCCTTATGGTAGGTACCAATACGGCCGCTGTCGGTGCTGGCCATGATACGACCCTGACAGTCGATGAAATTGACGTTCCAGCCGACGACGGCCTTGGCCGAATCGACGATCTGCTGAGCTAATTCATCGGTGATGCGTACCTTCACTTAAAATCATCCTCTCTAGTAAGAATCATGATAACGCCACGTCCAGGGCCATCATCAACGTGAATCCCAGGGCAAAGGACAAGACGCCGATGTCGGAGTGTTCGCCAGCCGACATTTCCGGGATGAGTTCTTCGACGACGACATAGCACATGGCTCCGGCTGCCAGGCTGAGGAGGTACGGCAGGATGGGTACGATGAAGGCCGTCAGGGCAATGGTCACGGCCGCCCCGAGGGGTTCGACGATGCCCGATAAGAGGCCGCCGAGAAAGGCCTTGTGTTTGCCGACACCAGCCGCCTTGAGAGGCATGGAGATGATGGCCCCTTCCGGCAGGTTCTGCAAGGCAATGCCCAAGGACAAGGCAAAGGCCCCGGCCGCACTGATTCCCGTCTGACCGGCCAGGAGTCCGGCATAGACTACACCGACGGCCATGCCTTCGGGGATATTATGCAGCGTCACGGCCAGGACGAGCATTGTCGTCCGCTGCAAATGGCTGTGCGGCCCTTCGGCCTTCTCACTGTACATGTGCAGATGCGGCACCAGCCGGTCCAGGGCCAGGAGCAGGAAGATGCCCAGCCAGAACCCGGCCACGGCCGGCACGAAGGCGAATTTCCCTAACGGCGCCGATTCTTCCATAGCCGGAATCAAGAGGCTCCAAATGGATGCGGCAATCATGACGCCCGACGCAAACCCCGTCAGCCCCCGCTGGACCTGGCGGTCCAATTCCTGTTTCATAGCATAGACACAGGCCGCCCCTAGTGACGTCCCAACAAAGGGGATGAGGATCCCCATGACAGCATTTTCCATAATAACTTTCCCTCCCTGTATCTCATTTGATTATATTTGATACTCAATATCGTAATAATTTCATTATACACGAAAAGAGGCCGTCGTACAAAGACAGCCTCTTTTTTTCTACAAACGATGAACGCTTTAAGTTACAAACTTTCTTCCAGCGCACTTTCGCCGCTGATTTTCCCGGGCAGGACCAGGGACAGGGCCAGGCAGACCAGGGACGGTACGAGCCAGCCCAGGCCGCTGTCGCCTAAGGGCAGGCCCTGGATGAGGACAGCCGCTCCGTCGAGATGGAAGAACTGGGCGGCAATGTCGATGGCCGATACGATGCCGGCAGCGGCGACGGTGCAGCGCATGCCCAGTTTCGACAGGCTGACGAATTTATTGACAATGGTCAGCATGACGACGACAATGGCCATGGGATAGACGAACAGCAAAAGGGGCAGCGTGACCTGGATGATCTGGTTCAAGCCGAGATTGGCCAGGAGCAGGCTGATGACGCTGATGACGGTGACGTATTTCTTATACGACAGGACCGGAAATTCTTCGGCGAAGAACGTCGAAACAGCGGCGATGAGGCCGACTGTCGTCGTAAAGCAGGTCAGCGTGACCATGACGGCCAGGAAGGCCATGCCGACAGTCCCGAAAATCTGGAACGACGTCTGAGACAAGACATAGGCGCCGAGATTGATCGTAGCATCTTCATAGACCGACTGGGGGATGGGAAAATGATTGCCCAGCAGGGCCAGGCCCAGATAAAGTCCGCCCATGAGGACGGCTACGGCAGCCCCTGCCATCCAGACACTGGCGATATGTTCCTTTTCTGAGGTAAAATGAATCCGCTTCATAGCCCCCAGGGCGATGATGCAGAAAGCAAAGGACGCCAGCGTATCGACCGTATTATAGCCTTCAATGAAACCGTTGCCGAAGGCCGAAGCAGCATATTTCCCCATAGGCGCAGCTGTCGACGGCATCGTATAGGCCACCATGCCGACGATGATGAGCAGGACGATCATGATAGCAAAAATCGGGGTCAATACCTTACCGACGCGGTCGAGGAGCTTCGACGGCGTAATCGACAGCCACCAGGCGCAGACGAAATAAAGAGTCGTGAAAATAGCCAGCGGCAGCATGCCGTCGCCGGTAATGGGCAGGATGCCGATAGAAAAGGACGTCGCCGCCGTCCGCGGGATAGCCATGAGCGGCCCGATGGCCAGATACATGAGCGTCAGGATGATGAGCGAAAAGAGGGGCGAAATCTTATGATTCATTTCCGCCCGGAAACCGCCGGGGTTGAAGGTCCCCATGATGACGGCGATGACAGGCATGCCGATGCCGGACAAGAGAAATCCCAGAATCGCCGGCGTAAACTGCCCTCCCGCCTGAAACCCCAGCGACGGCGGGAAAATCAGGTTCCCAGCCCCGAAAAACATGCCGAACAACAACAATCCGACTTGTGCACCATTTTTCAACATAAACAGATAACACTTCCTTTACAATTTTAATTCATACATGTAAATATTTATTTATACATTGTAAAGTTTTAAGTGCTTTCTGTCAATCCAAAAGTTAAACGATTATTTTATGATAACTTTGGCCACTACCTGAGCAACGAGATTTTCCCCATCCGGTTCAGCCTGGAGCATGTTGAGGTACATGCAGGGTAAGGCACGGGCGTCAAAGACTGTTTAGACAAGGTCTTCCCTTCTCCTTTGGCCAAAGACAAGGCTGGCATCGAAAACAAGGCGGCTCCTACGGCAGTGCCGGCAGCCATCTTCAAGAATGTACGTCGCGAAAATGCATGGATGTCTCCTGGCACTGCCTATGATCGTCCTTTTGGAAATGAGCCGCCTCATTATCCGCTATGGCCTGCACCGTTGAGAAAGATCGTTACCAGCCTAAAAGTGAAGTGATAGTACCGACCAGCCAGGAAGTCACGGAAAAACCAGATTCAATCGGTTCCGCCTTCATATCCACACGTCCTACGGGCTGGCCGTCATAATTGACGATAATATGACCGACGATGCCATCCTGTGTTTCTTTGGCCGAAACGACCTTAGGCAAATCATACGTCAAGCTGTAATGCGACGCATCTTCGCCATGAATCAAGGGATAACGGATATCCTGGACAGCCTTGACTTCGGTACGGCACGCCGTGCCGTCTTTGACCCAAATCGTGTGTTTCGTTTCATCCGCTTTTGGCCCTTCGGCAGTATTTACATGGGAAAAGCCATAATCCAGCAACGTTCTGGCATCGGTAAAGCGCTCTCCTTCGGTAGGTGAAGCCATGAGGACGACGAGAAGATCCGTACCATCGCGCTCTGCTTCTGCTGCAAGACAACCGCCGGATTCTCCAGTCCATCCGGTCTTTACCCCGATGGCCCCAGGATAGGATCCTAATAGGGCATTCGTATTTTCTGCCCGTAAATGCTTGCCTGCTGGAGACAGCCAATGGACGTCGGCTGTCTTGCGGGCTACCATATTACGAAACGTTTTGTTCTCCATGGCATAACGGGCTAATATCATCATATCCCGTGCCGTCGAATAATGCGTCGGCACAGTGAGCCCATTAGGATTTTCGAAGTGCGTATGCTTCATCCCTAAGACAGCTGCCCGTTCATTCATCCGTTTAGCAAAAGCCGGTACACTGCCGTCTACGCGGTCAGCCAGTGCCACAGCCGCTCCGTTATCAGAAACTAAGAGCATACCGCCTACTAATTCATCGCGCGTAAAGACATCGCCTTGAGAAAATCCAAGAGGACAGTCTTCTGTATTAGCTGCATCGTCCAGAATAGAAATCTGTGTCTCAGGCTGCAGCTTTTCCAAGGCTAATACAGCAGTCATCATTTTCGTCATACTCGCCGGATACTTCAAGACATCGGCATCCTTTTCCAGAATTACCCGACCTGTCGATGCCTCAACGAGAATATACGACTGAGCCAGTACAGCCGGACTCTCTGCCGCAGCGGCCCCTGAAAATGATATGATACTCAGCAAGCAGAAACACATACTTCCTGCCAGCCATTGCTTTATGCTCTCCATGAAATACCTCCTAAATTTTCTCTCAAACATCTGCCTCTTTTGTGATATACTGATGAAGTACGTCATTCTGACGAATCCACCTAAAAGAGGCATTGATATATGGAAAAGAATTTCGACATTAATCAGCAGGGATACAGCATCCGCTGCAAGCTGCTCATCAATGACAATGATAAACAGACACGCACTTTCGACAACGTCGTCATCGTCACCCACGGATTCGGCAGCCACAAAGACACGGCCGGAACCGTCCATTTTGCGGAACACTTGACGAGCAAATATAAGAACTACGCCGTCATCGCCTTTGACTGGCCCTGCCACGGTGCCGACGCCCGCAAGAAACTGTCCATCCCGGAATGTATGACCTATCTGACGCTGGTCGTCGATTATGCTAAGACCGAGCTCCAGGCCCAAAATATATACAACTATTCGACGAGTTTCGGCGCTTACATCACGCTGCGCTACCTCATCGAACGGGGCAATCCTTTCAAAAAAATCGCCCTGCGCAGCCCTGGCGTCAACATGTATGAAAGCATGAGCAACCACGTCTCCGACGAAGGCTTTGCCAAGCTGAAAAAAGGCAAGGAAATCCAGGTCGGTTTCGACCGCAAGATGAAGATTGACCAGGCTTTCATGGATGACCTCAAGAGTTTCAACGTCCGCGACCACGAATATTTCGATTTTGCCGACGACATCCTCATCCTCCACGGCACGAAGGACGAAATGATTCCTATCGACCTGGTCCGGGACTTCGCCGAAAACAACGTCATCGAGTTCGTCCCCGTCGAAGGGGCCAACCATCCCTTCCAGAACCCGAACCACATGGCCCTGGCCATCCACCAGATCATCGAATTTTTCCATAAAGGAGATTAAAATGACAACGGGAGAGTGTTCCATGGAAAATGTTGCCCATTACGTCACCCATCACATCGATGAAGCTATCGAAAAAGGCTGGATCCAGCTCTATTTCCAGCCCATCATCCGCAGCCTGTCCCACACGACGTGCGCCTTTGAAGCCCTGGCCCGCTGGCAGGATCCGGTCCGGGGCCTGCTCACGCCAGGCGATTTCATCCCGGCCCTGGAAGAAAGCCGGCAGATCCACAAACTCGATCTGTATATTTTCAAGCTCCTCTGCCAGAACTATCATCCCCGGGCCGACCAGGGCCTGCCCATGGTCCCGGTGTCCTTCAACTTGTCCCGGCTGGATTTCATCACCTGCGACATCTTCACAGAAATCGAAAAGCTGACCCAGGCCTATCAGATCCCGCCGTCGCAGCTCCGCATCGAAATCACAGAAAGTGTCTTCATTAAAGACATCGAAACAGTCAACCAGACGCTGAATAAGTTCCGCGCTGCGGGCTACCAGATCTGGATGGACGACTTTGGCAGCGGCTATTCGTCGCTCAACGTCCTCAAGGACTACGAGTTCGACACCATCAAGCTGGACATGGCCTTCCTGTCGAATTTTACCGACCGTTCTAAGGAAATCGTGAAATCCGTCGTCGATATGGTCAAGCACCTGGGCATCCATATCTTGACGGAAGGCGTCGAAACACTGGAACAATACACCTTTCTGCGCAATATCGGCTGCGAAATGCTGCAAGGCTTCTTATTCAGCAAGCCCCTGCCCTATATCCAGGCCATCGAGTACATCGAAGAACTGGGCCTGACCCATGAAACGCCAGAAATGCGCCGTTATTACAGTGCCGCCGGCAGCCTCGATTTCCTTACGGACCGGCCCATGGCCCTGGTCGAATACGAAGCTATCAGCCATCACGTCCGCTTTCTCTTCGCCAACCAGCCATACCGTCAATCCCTGGCCTCAAAGGGCATTTACAGCCTGGAACAGTGCGAATACAACCTGAATACGCAGGACAGCCCGATTATCCACATCATTTCCGATTTCATCAAAAAAGTAATCGCTTCCGACGAACAGGAATCGATGACGTATATTAAGGGCGGCATGTTCATGTGGCTGAGAATCAAGAAAATCGCCCAGCAAGGCCCTTATTATCTCGGCTGCTGCACGCTCCAGAACATCACGACGACGACAGATGAACTGGAACAAGTCAAGCTGACGGGCCTGAAAGAAAAGATTTATGACTTGTACGATACGGTGACCATGCTCGATATCCAAACCAGGCAGGCCCAATCCCTCACTTTCTGGCGCAGGGACCCGGATTTCCTGCCCGGCCATGAATATGGCTTTGAACAGGCCCAGCGTCATTATACGGAAAAGTATATCGCCCCAGAAGACCGGGACCGTTTCTACCATTTCAGCAACTACGCGACCCTGGAAAACCGCTGCCAGGCTGCGCCCCAGCATACCTTGACCGACTATTTCCGGACCCTGACCGAAACGGGCAGCTATCAGTGGCACGCCCATTACCTGATCCTTTTGCCCGAAAGCCAGGGTCACCATTACCTCCATATCGCCAGTTCCTGCCGCGGCGCCGATGCCAAGCGGGTCCAGCGGCTGATTCAGGTCTATAAAGAGTACTTTGAAAAGAAATAAGCCTCAGAATGCCCCGCCACCACCGCCGCCATCATCATCGCTATAATCATCCGCACTGTCGAAATCGGGCAGGTCGTCGTCGACGGGACGGGCCTTGGCGATGTGCTGGACGGTCATGAAGACGAAGGTGTCACGGCTGTCGGTCAGATGGAAGCTGCCGGCGTCAACATAAGCATCGGCAGCCGCTTCTTTATGGACATTGCTCATCTTGCCGATGAGATAAGCCCGAAAGGCCACGCCGCAGCCGACAGCCAGGACGAGAGCCACGACCAGGGCCAAGGGGCTGAAGGCATCGGCCGGATCATAGGCCTTGCCCTTTTCCTGATAATAAGCCAATAATTTCGCCGACGACTGGCCATAGGCTTCAAAGGCCTTGGCATAATGGCCGTCTTTCAACGCCGGCAGAAAGGCATCCTTGAGATAAGGGATGCCTTTTTTGTTGCTGATTCTCTCCTTCATGGCCTTGTCCGTCGCGACATACCAGTCATGGCGGTCCATGGCCAGGAGCAGGACCATATTGCCGTTCTTCCCATCCCGATAGTCCCGGTCCAGGAGCTGCTTGGCATAGGTACCGGCTTTGGTCCCCTTCGTCGAGGCGACGGTGACCACGGCGATGCGTACATCGTAGCGCTGTTCCACGTCCTGCAAAGCCGCCGATACTTCGGCCTGTTCGGCCGGCGTAAGCAAATGGGCCCCGTCGGACAGACTCGGTGCGGCCGCGGCAGCACCAGCCGTCGTCAGGACCACGATGGCCACCACCAGGATTGTCTCTTTCAACCATTTCCACATCGTACTCGCTCCCCTCATAACAAGCCGCTCCCGATTATGACGAATTTCGCCAGGAAATACAGGACCGGCACCAGGACAACGGCCAGGGCCGCGCCGTATTCATAGGACTTGGCCTTGTCATAGGGCAGGGAGCCGGCCATCTTGCCGGTCTGGCCATTCATCATGAAGGTATAGGGCTTGCCGTCATAGCGCGTCGTCAAGATCCACACCGGTGCCATGGCGTATTCCACGGTCCCTTCGTCTTTATGGACGACGCCCTCTTCGAAAGTCCGCCGCTGATGATTGTCCACCGTGTCCTCCAGGATAGCAAAGGCACTCTGCGACAATCGTTCATCGGCTCTGGGCACGGCCGCTTCGGCGTCGATGTCGTATTTGTCGGCCAGATAGCCGGCAAAATAAGCAGGACTGAACGGGACCATCTCGCTGTAATCAAAGGGCTCGATGCTTTCCATATAAGTATCATCCATTTTCTGGCTGCCGTCGACAGGGATACGGTGGAAAGCCAGGGTCCCCGTCCGGTCGCAGTGGTAGATGCTGGTCTCGATGAGCGTTTCATCAGGCGTCTCGAAGACGGCATCGTCTTCGGCCCGGAAAGCTGCCGTCGCCGTGACCTGGGCATGGAACAGCCAGAACGGGACGTACATGGGCTGGATGGCTTCGACGCGGTTGTTGGCCGTAAAGGCCCTGGGCAGGAGCCAGCGCCCCTGGTAAAACTGTTTCAGCGCCGCCACGGCTTCTTCTTTGGTCTTCTTGAAGGGTATGACGTAGTCGGGCTTGAGCATCCCGGAAAAGCGGCTGGGAATGAGCGTCGGGTTGCCACAGTAACAACATTCCGTGGCCATGGTATTCTCGTCGCAGACGATTTCAGCACCGCACGATGAACAGGTATAGGTCTGTAAATGAGCCGCTTCGTCATCGCTCCAGGCCTGACCGGCTCCGTCGGTCTTCCAGCGGACCTTGCGGGCCGCATCAGCCGCAGCGGCCCGCGCTTCCTTCTGGGCATAGAGGGCTTCCAGTGTCGGGACGTCGAATTTCGTATCGCAATAGTCACAAGTGACGGTCTTGTCTTTCGGCTTGAATTGCAGCGGTGCGCCGCAGTTCGGGCATTGATAGCTGACCGAGGTATCCGCCATGGCCCTCACCTTACCTTTCCGGCTTCTTCGTACCGCAGTTCATGCAGAAATTCCCCGTATTGACGGTCCCGCAGGACGGGCAGGTCCAGGAAGCCGGTACCTGAGGCCGCGGTGCGCCGCAGTTGCTGCAGAAATTCCCCGTGTTCCCGGCCTGGCCGCATTTCGGGCAGGTCCAGGCAGCGGCAGCCTGCGGTTTAGGCTGTCCGCAGGCCGTGCAGAAGTTCCCCGTATTGCCAGCCTGACCGCAAGAACAGGTCCAGCTGCCCGGTGCCTGGGCAGACTGCGCAGGCCTTGGCGAAGGCGTCTGAGCTGCCTGGCGGGATGCCAGTTCCTGAGCCAGACCGGCGCCGGCCTGATTGGCCATATTCATGCCCATATAGCCCATGGCTGCGCCCATACCGCCTTCATTGGCAGCGGCAGCGCGCATGGAATCGGCCGTCGCGTCGACCAGGGTCCCCAGGCCGATATCCGGTCGGGACATAGTCAAGCCCATCTGGACTTTCTGGATCTTTTCTTCGTCTTCTTCATTGGCCTTGACGCTGTTGATACCGATGGATACGATTTCGATTCCCCGTAAATCGCGCCATTTCGGCGACAAGACGTCGTTCAGGGCCTGGGCCAGCTCCGGTGTATGACCGGGCAGCTGGGAATAGTCGATGCGCAGGGCCGAGACCCTGGCGAAAGCCGGCTGCAGAGCCGTCAGGAGTTCCGACTTGAGCTGGCTGTCGAGACGGCTCCGTTCGTAGACATCCTCTTCATTGCCGGCTACGTTCGTGTAGAACAAGACAGGGTTGACGATGCGGTAACTGTATTCGCCGAAGCAGCGCAGGCGCATGAGCAATGCCAGGCCCGTCGTATCATCGTAGGATTTGAAAGGCACCTCGCTGGGCGTGCCGTACTTATTGCCGACGATTTCCTTGAGGTTGATGTAATAGACGCGCTGGTTCTTGCCCGTGTCGCCGCCGAAGGCAAAGCGTTCCTTCATCTGGCGGACGAGCAGGCGGAAGGACTCGCCCAGGTCGCCGGCATAGTCGCCATCGAAAATGGACGCTTCCGTCGACGCATCATATGTATATTCGCCCGGTTCGGCGCAGACTTCGACGACTTTCCCCGATTCGACGATGAGCATACATTGGCCGTTGTTGACAGCAATCCGTGAACCATTGGAAATGATATTGTCTTCGCCATCCGTATTGCCGCTTCGGCCATGGCGGCTGGTCTGCTTCTGACCTTTGGCCATCAAGATATTTTCATTCAAGCTGTCACAGTAAAAAAACTCTTTCCACTGGTCGGCCAGGACGCCGCCGACAGCTCCGACAGCTGCTTTAATCAAACCCATGAAGAATCCCTCCTATAATGATATGATGTCTATTTTTCGCTTTTTCGCTGCCAGCGGCGGCTGCCAAAGAGGCCCGCTGCCAGCAGACAGACCATGATACCGGCCACGATGAGGCCGTGCGGATTGAAGTAGATGAGGTCGTAGCCCAGCCAGACTTCCATGCAGACGGCCAGGAACTTGCCGGTCATCGTCGCTGCCGCATGTTCACCGAAGCGGACACGACTCAAAGCGCAGAGGGCGGTGACGACGAAATTCGGCGAATATGGGATGGCCCGGAAGAAAAAGATGAGCCGGAAATCAATCTTGCGGTTCAGCTTCGACAGCCAGCGGCTCTTGTCGACCAGGGCCTGTGCCTTGTGGCGGAAGACATAGCGCATGATGACGAAGGCCAGGATATTGCCCAGGACCTGGCCGGCCCAGGAAATGACGATGCCCGGCAGCAAGCCGAACAAGATGCCATTGACCGTGACGAACTGGACCGACGGCAGGCCGGTCATATTGGTCAGGACGATGAGCAAGATCATGAGGACCACGGCGATACTGCCAAAAGAAGAAATATACGACGTCAGCCCCGGTATATCATGGCTCACCGTCAGCTGCCATAACGTACTGTAAAACGAGGGAATGGCCCAGTGAATCGCAAAAAACAAGGCCACAATCAGCCCCAGCGTCAAAGGCTTCATCAAATTCGCAATCATCGATCGATTCATATGATGATACCGTCCAAGTGGTCACATTCATGCTGGATGATCTGGGCTGTCCAGCCGGTGAAGGTCTGGCGGTGTTTGCGGAAGCGGCGGTCCTGGTAGAAGACCTGTATCTTCCGATACCGCGTCGTCTTCCGCGTGCCGACCAGGGACAGGCAGCCTTCTTCTGCCGGGAAGGGGTCGGTCTTCTTTTCGATGACCGGGTTGATGAGGATTTCGTCGCCCCGGTCCGTATGAACGACGATGATGCGCTTCAAAGAGCCGATCATATTGGCCGCCATACCGACACAGGTCCTGCGGTTGGCTTTCAGCGTGTCGAGCAAATCCTGGACGACGGGCAAATCCTCTTTTGTCGCCGCTTCGGATTTTCGTCCTAAGAAAATAACGTCATGTACAATATCGCGAATCATAGTTTCTTCCTCTCCCAAAAAGATAAGGCCAACAAAGCCAATACTTACCTATACGTAAGGACCTGACCTAAAAGTACCTTCTTCCGTAAATGAGAAACTTTCTTTATAATAAAAGTATCATTCAAGGAGGTCCTTTACTATGAACAAAAAATCAATCATCTTAGGTCTGACCCTGGCCCTCGTCGGCTGCCTGCCCATGGGTGCATCTTTCGCAGCCGGTACGCCTCATTTCAAGAACAATAAAGCCGTAGCTGAATATTTCTGGAACGAAGTATTCAACAAACACGACACCGCCGTCATCGACACCATGGTCGGTCCGAAATACAAACAGCACAGCCCGGAATTTGCCGATGGCAAACAGGCCTTTAAGGACGGCGTCAGCGGTTTCCTGAAAGCTTATCCGGACAGCACGGCCGTCATTAAGCACATCGGCGCCGATGGCGACCTGGTCTTCATCCACAACCACATCAAGCTCAACAAAGAAGACCGCGGTCAGGCAGCTGTCGACATCTTCCGCATCAAAGACGGGAAAATCGTCGAACACTGGGACGTCATCCAGGATATCCCGGAAAAAGCGGCCAACGACAATACCATGTTCTAGATTTTTCAAAAGGGGCTATCGCATGAAGGTTCTATCATCATGCGAGGTCCCTTTCACTTTATAGTCTGTCGGAGTTTGTAGTTTTCAGAGAAAGCCTTTTAATTGAAAGCCATCCGCTAACAACTAACTGCTAGCCACTAACAACTTAAAAAGGCTTGCCAAAAAAACCATCGACCCAGCCGTTGATGCCCTGCATGACGCGGATCAGCTTTTCGCCTCTGTCGGTCAAGCTGTAAGCGACTGTCGGCGGTACCGTAGCATGGACGGTCCGCGTAATCAAGCCGTTGCGCTCAAAGACATGGAGATTTTCCGTCAGTACTTTGGCGCTAATGCCCGGCAGGCACCGCTGCAGGCTGGCAAAGAACACCGGGCCATCTGCCAGGGCCAGTAAAATAGACGTCCGCCATTTCCCTTTGATGATGTCGATGAAGCAATCAAAAGGGCAGTTATAAGATTTGCCATCAAAGGTATACATAAATTTCTTCCCTTCTAGTAATCTTCATCCCAGGCGTTGATGACGACCGGTTCTTTTTCCAGCAGCGCTAATTGTTCCGGGCTGAAATGACGGCGGTCGATGACAGCTTCATAGACAAATTCCTTGAAATACGCTTCGGAGCAGACGAAATAGCCCTGGTCGCCGACATCTTTGCCCCAGGAATTTTCGATTTTCCAGCGGTCCGGCTGGCCGTCCTTGTCGAAATGGACACCTGTGAGCAACATGGCGTGGGTCGCCGAACTGCTGTTATATTCCAGGCGCTTGCCTTTGGGCATATCCGTGGAAAAACCGCCCAGAAGGGCTTCGTACTGGACGCTAGCCGGGTCCCAGATACCTTCCTTACGGGCGCCGAAGGCCCCGGCATCGCAGGCGAACCAAATGGCCTGACCCTTCTTCAGCTGCTTGACGCAGAGCGCTTCCATGGCGTCCTGGCTGAGGTTCAGGGCCTTCATGTCGCAGCCCGTCATATTTTCCACGGCGTGGAACTGGATGGGCGTATCCAGGGGCTTGTCCGCCGTCGGTTCGTTAATCACGGCGACGTAGTCGCGCAGGGACAGGCCGACGTACTTTTGATAAAAATCAAGAGGCGTCAAATCCCGTTCTTCGTGGTAGTTACCGTCTTTATCACGGTACGCGAAGTCAAAAATCTGGACAGGCTGGCCAAAGGCGATGCAAGCCGCCTTGTAAACTTCAGCCATCATAGCCGCCTTGCGCGGATACGGGTCTTTTCCGGCCTGGACGAGTTCCCGCAGTTCCATGGCATCCTTGCGCAAGAGCCGGTTCAAAGTCGCGACGAAGCGGTCCGTATGGTTGGACTGGTACGTTTCCGGCTGGACCTGTTTGGGGACGACACCGTATTTTTCGATGAGGTCCACGGCTTCACTCCAATAGCCGCCGTCAGTCATGCCCCGCAGGACGTACTGCATAAGCTGGCCCTTAAGAGGTTCCTGAGCATTTTCGATAACCATTTCCAGGAAATTGTTGGCCTTTTCCAATTTATCGTAAAAAGACAAGTAATTCTGGGATAATTCGAATTGGTCCAGATGGCATGTTTCGGCCACCTTTTCCCGCAGGATATTCAGGGCTGCAAAGAGCCAGCAGCGGCCGGACTTCTGCTGGGCTGTAATCCCCCGGGTCTTCACTTCCACAGAAAAAGCGCCCTTGAGACGGGCACCGGCTCCGGGAACATAAGCCAGTTCGGCCATATCCGTCTTGGCCAGGGCCGAATGCAGGACCTGGGCCTGGCCGTCCGCGTCATAAGAGGCGCGGAACTGGGCTAACATATCATTCGTAATCTCTTTCATAAATTTTCCCCCTTTTATCATTTCCCATCCCAATACGGACGGGAATCGTCACATCGCCTGAACCGCTCCGTAGGGGACGTCCTGCTAAGGCGTCCCGCTGTGAATCTTGGATATAACTATTCGGTATATGAGGAATGTTTTCACACATCACCCGTTATGCATTACGTATACACCATCATATCAGGCGGGCCGCTCTTTGGGACGGCCCCTACGAATGTTGGCCTGCCCGTTTGGCGATTTCGATGACCGTTTCGCAGGCTTTGACCAGTGACGGGATGGGCAGATATTCATAGCGCCCGTGGAAATTGGCCCCGCCTGTGAACAGGTTCGGGCACGGCAGGCCCCGGAACGAGAGCTGGGCTCCATCGGTGCCGCCGCGGATAGGTGCAACCTGCGGTGTGACGCCGGCCGCTTCCATGGCTTCTTTGGCCAGGTCGACGACATCCATGTGGCCGTCTTCGATTTTTTCCAGCATATTATAGTAGACATCGTGCGGCGTGACGACGACCGTCCCGTCGCCGTATTTTTCATTGAAGAAATCCGCCATCTGCTGCAGCAAGGCCTTGCGCCGTTCAAAATGCTGGCGGTCGTGATCGCGGACGAGCATGTGCATCGTACAAGTTTCGACGTCGCCCTTCAGTTTATAGACGTGGAAAAAGCCTTCATGACCTTCCGTATATTCCGGCTTTTCTCCAGCCGGCAGGAGCTGCTGCCATTCTGCGGCCATGGTCAAGGCGTTGACCATCTTCCCCTTGGCGTCACCGGTATGGACACTGCGGCCATGGAAGGTGATGACCGGATTGGCAGCATTGAAGTTTTCATATTCCAGACCGCCCAATTCGCCGCCGTCGACGGTATAGGCAAAATCTGCGCCGAACTGCTGTACATCGAACAAGGCCGCACTGCGCCCCGTTTCTTCATCGGGCGTAAAGCCGATGCGTATCGTCCCGTGGGTAATATCCGGATGCTGAAGAAGGTATTCCATAGCGCTGACGATGGCCGTGACGCCAGCTTTATCGTCGGCTCCGAGGAGAGTCGTCCCATCGGTGAAGAGGATATCCTGTCCCTTATATTTCAGGACTTCCGGAAAAGCCTTCGTCGAAAAGACGATGCCCCGTTCCTCATTGAGGACGATATCCTTGCCGTCATAATCCCGGACCCGGACGGGCTGTATGTCTTTCCCAGACGCATCAGGACTGGTATCGACATGGGAAATGAAACCGACTACTGGGCCTTCTGCCCCGTTTGCCGGCAGCGTGGCCATGATATAGCCGTGTTCGTCCAAGGTGACATGGGACAAGCCAATAGCCTTCAATTCCGCTGCTAGGGCCTTGGCAAAGACCAACTGGCCCGGCGTACTCGGGCAGACGGTATCGTTGTCCTCATCAGACTGGGTATCGAAAGAAACATATTTCAAGAAACGCTGTACAATGTGTTCCGTATCTATCATCAGCAGTCATTCTCCTTCTTTAAGAATCGTTAATTCAATTTTATGCCATTATCGACAACTTGTGAATCATTTTCTCTGGGAAAACCCAAAGATAAGTTGCCGATAATCAGTCACGCAGCCGCAGGACCAGGATTTTTTCCCGGTCGTCGTCGCCAGCGAACAAGTCGCGGCAGTCGATGACGTCTTCGACGACGAGGTTTGGATGATGTGTTAGGAAGGTCTCCGTTTCCTCATAAGGATAATAAAAAAAGAGGCGCATCGGCCGCGGCGCCTGGTAATGGGCATCGAAGAGCTTCCCCAGGACCCGCTTCAGCGTGTGCAGGGCAAAGGGATTGAAGAAAAAGAAGCAGTTCCCTTGCGGCGGGATTTCATACTCCACCGCATCGGTCAAGACGAAGGTCACGCGCTGCCGCGACGCAGCCATCTGTCCATTGGCCAGAGCCTTTTCCCACAGCCGCCGGTCATACTCGACGCCGATGGCCTGGCAGCGCGTCTGATAAGCCAAAAAGAAACTGACCCGCCCTTTGCCGCTGCCGTAATCGACGAGGGTGTCCTTCTTGCCGATATAGCCGCTGTTGGCCAGTCGTTCGAGAACACCGTAGTCCGTCGGTTCATAAGGATGATGCTCGCCATCAGAATGGCTGTCGTCGCGGCCGGCCGTTTTAATCTGTAAGATATGTTCCCATTCCTGTTCGTCCATTTCAGGTCTCCCTGCCTTTCCCTTCCATATCCCGTCGCCATTTATCCAAAACCTGAGCCGTCAAATCGCGCCAGGCGTCCTGGAGCCATCGGTCCCGCTGAGCCTCGTCGCCGAGACATTCCAAAGCCTTGGGGATGGCCTTGCCGAAGAGGATATCTTCCGTCTGATGGCTGCGATAGACGCCGAGTTTGCAGGCGTTGGCAAAGTGTTCACAGTTGTGGAAGAGCAAATCGTATTTCTTATTGCCCAGACAAGCCCGGGCAAAGGCAATCGTTTCCGGCACAGAGCAGAGTTGGACCTGTTCCTCCGGCGTATACTGGCGCACTTCCACGTCGCCGCCCTGGCGGAATTCCTCAAACGACGTTGCCCGGATTTCTGTATCCCACCAGTCGATGGGATTGTAGTCGTCATCGCCGGCAAAAGCAATGACTTCGTCGTCACTGACATAGATGCCATGATGGTAATATAAGCCGCCCAGCCGGCGCACGCGGATATGGTCGCCCATGACCGGCAACTGCCGAGCCCAATGTTCTGGCGTCCCGTCATCTTGCAATAAAGATAAAATCGAATTCAAATCAATGGCCATCTTCGTCACCTCTCAGCACATCCAGCAGTCCCCGGCAGCCTTCCTGGACATCGTCCCAGGTCTGCTGGAAATCCCGCGTATACCACGGGTCGGCTACGGGACGGGGATTGGCCGTATAATCCATCAGAAGGGAACATTTGTGAAGGGGATCACCGTGAAAAATACACTTCATATCCCGCAGGTTCTCGTCATCCATGCCGATGAAATAATCATAAACATCATAATCACCAGCCGTCAGCAACGCCGCCCGCTTCTCACTGGGATCCATACCGTGGGCTCGGAGCAGCCGTTCCACTGGCGGATAGACGGGATTGCCGTACCCGTTCCATATCTCTTCATCTGTCGTAGCCGCCGAATACACATCGAACTGATTCGCCAGACCTTCTTGTCCTGCCATTTGCCGGAACACAAACTCCGCCATAGGCGACCGGCAGATATTGCCGTGACAGATGAAAAGTATCTTAATCACTTTATTTTCACTCCTTCTTATGCCGGGTTACGCCGCTAAATGCCGTATTATAGCGGTTCTCCCATTCCAGGCGATTTACCTCATATATTCCATGAAGTAGTATAAGTCGGCATAACTCAGCCACCATTCGTAGTAAAATCGGTAGTAAACAGGGACTACCGTACTACCGTAAAAATTTTCTGCGTAAAATGCATGGTTCCATTGTAACAGAAAATGTGCCGGGTTTCATCTAAAAAGTCATATAAAAAGAAAGGACCCACAGGTCTTGAAACCGTGAGTCCTTTTACCGTTTTTTCAGTTCTATTCCCCTGCCTCTTGTCATATTTGAAATTTACACTTTCAGCATACTCCATACACATTCCAATAAGGTCAATGCCAGAATGATATTAATCATCCGATAGTGTTTGACATAGAATTTCTGTATCAGGAGTCCAGCACCAATCCAAGTAGATGTGGCAATCGTCCCAATCGTGGCAATCAGAAGTTCAACTCCGACCAGAATCCATAATGCCTTACTGTATGGTGTGATAAAGCCCGTCAATGCGGTAATCCCAAACATATAGATTTTGATATTTACAAACTGCAGCAGGAATCCTTTCAAGAAAGAGGCTGATCCCTGCTCTGCGCTAACCTCCGGCTTACTGATAGCAATATGAATCGCAAGCCAAAGGATATAAGCAGCTCCAATATATTTCATGACTTGGAGCGCACCGGGAAGAAATGCACCCACTCCATATACGAAAACGGCACAGATGATCTGAACAACATAGTATCCCGTGAATATTCCAAAAAAGAGCGGTTTCCCTTTTCCCCATCCGTAATTGGTCACTGTATTCAAAGCAAGTATATTCCCCGGCCCCGGTGTAAATGCATTCACACTCGCATAAACAAAAAAATTCGCCAACACATATTCAAGCATAACCAAATCTCCTTTCACGATGTTGATATCATCATACTGCAAAATGAGATTTGATAGGTAACACTTATTTAATATGTATTTACATAGTTTTATCCTATGCTTATCAAGTAGCATATTTTTTCAATGCTTCCACATAGATGACCCCTAACTCTGACAGACTTTGCTCTTTACAAAGGACATACCCGATGTGCATCACTTCCTTCTCCGCAAGGGGTACGGAAATAATCTGCCGTCCCTGAAGATATTTCGGAAAAATTCCGCTTGATATAGTATATCCATCGAGACCTATCATCAGATTTACAATAGCCGCCCGGTCACTGACACGGATTTCTTTTTCTGAAAGTTCTGTACTGAAGGGCTCTTCTGAAAAATCGGCTGACTCATAGTTTCCCTGAAGGAAATTCAATCTCGGATAAGCCTGCAGGTCTTTCAGCGTAACAGATTCTTTTCCTGCCAAAGGATGCTTTGCCCGGAGGAAGACATGAGGAGAAACCGTAAAAAGTTCATGAAAGCTCAGTCCCATCTCATCCATTGTTTTTCGCAGGAACGGCTCATTTCTATGGCACAGATAAATGATTCCCAAATCGCAAAAGCGATTCTTTACATCCTCTAATATCTGATGAGTCTGTGTCTCATTGAGGATAAATTCAAATCGTTCCCGTCCGAACTTCTGAACCATCTCCACAAACGCATTGGCCGTGAACGTATAATGCTGTGTTGAAACACAGAAACGCTGCTTCTCCGGCTGATTCAGAATGAATCGGTCCTCTAGGAGGCTCATTTCCTGAATCACCTGTCTCGCATATCCCAGGAATTCCACACCTTCTTTCGTTAAGGCAATACCGCTACGACTTCTTGTGAATATCTCAAATCCAACTTCCTTTTCTGCTTCTTTTAAAGCTGCAGACAAGCTTGGCTGGGAAATATGGAGTTGTTTCGCTGTCTCAGTAATTGAGCCAATCTCGGCTACAGAAACGATATATCTCAAGAATTGAATTGTCATGCGCTCACCCTTATCCATTTCAAATTTCCTAAAAGTCACGCCCCATAGAGATGACCGCCTTCCAGTAGGAAATCATACGGATTCCCCCCAGGACCTCCATAATTTCTTCACTTTCTTGATTTTCCCTATAATTATAGCAGAAAACAATCATTTTTGCCTTTGCTTTTGTAGATATGGTGATATCCATTTCCAAGCATAAAAATACCCTCATTACTGTTTTATCCAGTAACGAGGGTACGATAAATTATGGTGAATACCCACAATTATCTGCGAGTTTCTGTATCGTAATCTTATCGATATTTTTTACCGCAGCAAGCTCTTGAAAAGAAGTGGCGAGTACCTCTCTAGGAGTTTTTCATTTCATTTTTTACGATCTTCCGCCGTCATTTGAGTCAATCTCATTCCAAGATCATATGCCTTTTTCAGGTCCTGGGGAAAAACTTCTTCCCGCTGCCGCTTCTTATCCGCTTCATCAAAAAGATTCTGTCTGTAACGGGAATAATCATTATACTGATAGGTATTACAGCAGTATTGGACTTCGTTATATCCATAAACAAGGTCCATGGTTTTTCCCCAGGTTCCCAGCAGCTCCGGATAATGGAATTTTTCCATCTCCTCTTCCTTGCAATTCATGGCATAGATCAACCCTGAGAATTTTTTAGCATGAGGGACCATATCGGGCTTCCCATCCTTATAGAAATAGGAATAGATGGGAAAAAGGGAACGATTGAGGAGGCTGATGACCTGCCCATTAGGATAGCTGAAATAGACGGGACTTCCCACGATGACCACGTCGGCGTCCCAAATCTTTTTGAGCACAGGCTGGATGCTGTCCCGGACAGCGCATACCCCTCCCGTTTTGCTGTTTTTCAGCTTACAGGCATAGCACTCCCGGCAATCCGTAAATTCATAATCCACCAGATGGATGAGTTCCGTTTCAGCACCAGCTGCCTCGGCTCCTAGCTGTGCTTGCTGCAGCAATTGGGCCGTGCTGAAATTTTTTCTTGGACTCCCATTCAATAAAATTGCTTTCATCCTGATTCCTCTTTTCTCCAAAATTTTCTTTTTCCTTATCATGAGTCATTAACGACCTTCATGTTTTTTATTATACTCTTCAATTCAGTTTTGCCATATACTTTTTAGCTTGACAGCCCTCATGCGATCATCATACGAATACATTAAGAGGGCTTCATAGCAGACGCTGTCCGGGTCCCAGATACCTTCCTTGCGGGCGCCGAAAGCGCCGGCATCGCAGGCGAACCAAATGGCCTGGCCCTTCTTCAGCTGCTTGACGCAGAGCGCTTCCATGGCGTCCTGGCTGAGGTTCAGGGCCTTCATGTCGCAGCCCGTCATATTTTCCACGGCGTGGAACTGGATGGGCGTATCCAGGAGCTTGTCCGCCGTACTGGAGATAGAGGTTCGGCGAGACCATGCACTGTGACTGCCGCGCCAGCTCATTGAAAGCCGTAACGTGGGCATCATCCGGCCGGAGCAGATAGTCGTCTCGCTTCTTCCCCAATTTTTCTGGCAGTTCAGCCGCTTCATACTGCGGCAGGAAAGGCATGTGCTGCACTTCCGGGAAGAAAATCAGGTCGGCCCCTGCAGCCTGGCGGACAAAATCATAACTCTTCTGGAAATTCGCTTCCATATCTTTGGACATAGCCATCTGTGCCATGGCAAGCTTCATCATTCATTCCCCCCTCGTCTGTTCCAAGACCCAGGCAAAGGCCTTGGCCGTACGGATGTCGTTGTCCTGGAAATGATTCCCTTTGTTCCATTCCAGTGTACATGTTAGATTCCGCCCCTGGAACAGGTCAAAGACATCGCGGATGCGGTCTTCGACGCTGGCCATGACGGGATTGCGCGTCTTCTTTTCCTTGTCGCCGAGGCTCAGGTAGACGCACGGGCTCTGGAAAGTTTTTTCTTTCAGATAGTCGCAGAAGGCCGGGAACCAGACCGACGGCGAGGCCGCCGCGATGCCCCGGAAAACGGCGCTTTCACAGGCCGCCCAAAGGGCAAAGAGACCGGCCAGGGAATAGCCGCCGAGATAATATTTCTTCGCAGGATCTGCCGTAAAGGTCAGCACTTCCTGCAGCGTTTCTTTGGCGCCGTTACCAAAGGGCACTTTGCCAAAGACCGGCGGCGCCGGCCAGGGCGACAAATCCCGGTTCCAGTCTGCGACCTGCAGGGCCAGGAGGCGGAAATCGACGTCCGTCGCCGCCCGGATGGCTGTAATTTCCTTTTCCATCCCGGCTAAGTCGTGGTCGTCGACCAACTGGATGAGGACGTGCTGCGCCCTGGGATTTCCGAATTCAAACGATTTTAGCATAAAATTTCCCCTTCCTGCAGATTCTTGACGACCGGCAGATCCGCCTTCGTCGCTGCTTCCGATTTCCGTCCTAAAAAAATAACGTTGCGTACAATATCTTTTACCATTATAAAATAACCCCCTGCACATTTTTCTAAAGACATTGTACGGTAATTCACACATTTTTCCAACTGTTTTTGACGTCCAAACGCACATTTTTCCTGTTTCGACAGTAAAAAGGGGATTGTCGCACGAAGGTTTCTACCATCATGCACAATCCCTTTTCTCTAAAAGTTTACAGTTTGTAGTTTGCAGTTTGTAGTGGATGGCTTTAATTAATAACATTCGTACGTACTGAAAACTATAAACTAAAAACTACAAACTTTTTAAAGTACTTTCACTTGCTGGTTCTTTTCGCCGAAGTTTTCCATGAGCCTCTTTTTGATGGCGTCACGGCTCGTGCCTTTGGCTTCTTCCTGTTTGATCAGTTTGTAGGCACCGAAGAGCGGCGACGGGCCGATCTGGGAGCTGAAGAAGCCGATGCCCTGGTTCCAGGCGATGAGTTCGAAGACGTCGTCGAAGGCACGGGAATCGATGCCGTGGATATAGGCTTTGACCAGTTCCCGTACAGCCTGACGGTAGCGGCCGGCGCCGACGGCATTGGCCAGGGAGAGGATGAGGCGCATTTCATAAGAGAGGTAATGGCGTTCGTCATTCCACGTTTCGTCCCAGAATTCGACGGCAATGCGGCCCAAGTTCTTGTCGATAATCGGGAAATTGAGGAGTGCCGCCGGCCCGAAAGGCTTCTTGCCCGATGTCGATTTTGCTTCGCTGCGGTAGAACCAGATGTGGAATTCATAGGGCTTCACTTCTTCCACGTGATATTCAAAGCCCCGGTCCTTCATGGCTTCATAGAGCGGATGCGGTTCGAAGCTCTGGATAATCTGCAGGCCGCTGCCTTCAGGAACCTGATCGGCCTGACGAAAAAGGCCCTGCGAGAAATTGCCCTTAGCCTGACGCAAATCGATGACTTTGAACTGATCTTTTTTATTTTCCCATTCTGTATACATAACAAAACCTCCTGTTGAAAATCCTTTAGATACGTTGATTGGCTTTCGCTTGATGACTGTATCTTACCAGATTTCCCACAGGAGGTACGTTGCTTTTCTAACTAATATCAATTTTATCTTTTTTCGATGAACGACCTGCGGCAAACAACATAGTTACCTCGACGTAAGGGCCTGACGGAAAAAGCCGAAAATAACAATACTATGTTTTAGTCGTGCAGGGCCGCGCCGTTGCTGGCGATGACCTTTTGGTACCAGTAAAAGGATTTCTTCCGATAGCGGGCCAGGCTGCCCCTGCCGTCGTCATGGCGGTCGACGTAAATGACGCCGTAACGCTTGCTCATCTGCGCCGTCGAGGCGCTGACCAGATCGATGCAGCCCCAGATGGTGTAGCCGAGGACGGGGATGCCGTCGGCTAAGGCTTCTTCTACGGCCAAGAGATGCTGCTGCAAATAATCGATGCGGTAATCGTCCTCGACGGTCCACTGCCCCTTTTCGTCGTCAAAGACGAGCTCGTCCTTCGCACCGAGCCCATTTTCGACGACGAAGAGGGGCTTTTGGAATTTATCCCAGAACGTATTGAGGACAAAGCGCAGGCCCTGCGGGTCGATCTGCCAGCCCCAGGCCGATGACGGCAAATACGGATTGGTCACGCCCGTAAAGAGGTCGCCTGCCGCGTCTGCGGCCGTGCTGTCGGCGGCCGCACAGGTACTGACATAATAGCTCAGGGAAATAAAATCGACCGTATTTTCCTGCAGCAGTTCCCTTTCGTCCGGACGGATATCGAGATGGATTCCCTTTTCCCTGAAATAGCGCTGGGCATAGCCCGGATAGCGGCCGCGGGCCTGGACTTCGAGGAAGAGCTCATTCTGGTGGTTGAGCTCCATGGCCGCGATGACATCAGCCGGCTGCGGTGTCAAAGAATAACTGGGCATGGCCAGGACCATGCAGCCGATCTGAAAAGCCGGGCTGATTTCGTGACCGATTTTTACGGCTCTGGCGCTGGCCACGAGCTCATGGTGGATGGCCTGATAGAGGTCACTTGCGCTGAGTTCCTCTTTTGGCGTCGGGATGGCGCCGCTCATGAAGGGCGAGCCCAGGATTGAATTGATTTCATTGAAAGTCAGCCAGTACTTGACCTTATGCTGATAGCGCGTAAAAATCGTGCGGACGTAGTTTTCGTAAAAGCCGATGAGCTTGCGGTTCGTCCAGCCGCCGTAATGGTCGGCCAGATAGAGGGGCGTTTCATAGTGGGAAATCGTCACCAAAGGCTCGATGCCGTACTTATGACATTCATCGAAGAGGTCATCGTAAAAAGCCAGGCCCGCTTCATTCGGCTCTTTTTCGTCGCCGCGCGGAAAAATCCGGCTCCAGGCGATGGACGTGCGGAAGACCTTGAAGCCCAGTTCCGCAAAGAGGCGGATATCTTCTTTATAACGATGATAAAAATCGATGCCTTTCAATTTTAAATTGTCCGATGTCGGCCCGGCCGTGCGCGGCCCCTTCAGTCCCTGCGGCAGGACATCCTGAATCGAAAGGCCCTTGCCGCCTTCATCATAAGCCCCTTCCAGCTGATTGGCAGCCACAGCGCCGCCCCAAAGAAAATTTTCAGGAAACATCATTTTCTCCTTTATCCAGTCTCTATTTTACAAATTTACAAAAAAGCTGTCGACCCAGCCGTTGATGCCCTGCATGACGCGCTGCAGAGCCGCAAAGAAGAACGGTCCCTTATTTAATGATTTCCACATTGTCCGTCTTCAGCTGCGGCGTGCGGGCATATGCAACAGCCGGGATGCCAAGGGCCATGACGAAGCCGAGTTGGCAGTGCTTCGGGATATGGAACTGCGCTTCGATTTTCGGGAAATGCTGGGCCAGGGCCACAGCGAAACCGTCCCAGACCGTCCCCAGTCCCAGGCTGGCGGCGTAGAGTTCCAGATACGAAAGAGCAATGATCGGGTCGGCATTTTTGCACGTTTCGGCCGCTTTCTTTTCATCGACGGAGACGATGACCAGGGCCGGTGCACCGCGGTAGACCAAATCCCTGCCAGCCTGCAGGCTTTTATCTGCCATGTCCTTCAGGAAAGCTAAGGGCGAATCAGCCGGAATACTTTCCAGACAATCATAGGTGATTTTGCGCAGTTCATCCATTTTCTGGCGCGTGGCGATAATAGAAAAGCGGAGAGACGGCGCATTGACGCCTGTCGGCGGATAGGCCAGCATGTCCTTGAGCTTTTCAATTTTTTCAGCTGGTACATCGTCTTCCTTATACTGACGGATACTGCGCCGCGATTTAATCAGGCCCAGCATTGCTGCACTGTCCACGGTCGTAACCGGGTCAGAAGCCGCCGGATCGAGGCCACCGAAGGAAAAAGCCCCCGTCGGACAGACGGCCAGGCAGTGCTGACAGGCCAGGCACATCTTTTCCCCATCCTTGATATAACGGGGTATCTTCTGGTCGTCGAATTCCAGACACGAAGCCACGCAATCGCGCAGGCACATTCCGCAGTGGATACATTTTTCTTCATCAACAGCAATCATACGTTTCATCATAACGCTTCCCTCCCAATAGTGTATACCCCTATTATAGCAAGAGTCTATCCATCGTGCACCGGGAAATCGTTCATCGTCCGTCGTTCATCGAAAATTCTCACGACAAACGATGCAAAAAAAGGATTGTGCATGATGGCAGAAGCCTTCGTGCGACAATCCCTTTTTCTTACTTCTTCAGCGCCAGTCCGTCATGGAAGGCCTGCCCTACGACGGGGCCGATGGTGCGGTACGTGCTGGTGCTGATGTCGAAGATGATCGGCTGAAGTTTATCCAGGTCGACGTGGCCGTCGGTGAGGACCTTTTCATCGGCCTGCATGGCAACGATTTTGCCGACGAGGATGCCCGTTTCGTCGTCCCAGCTCTTCATTTCACATTCCAGAGTGACCGGATATTCTTCGATGATCGGCGCATTGACGTGCGGCGCCTTGTGGACATGGACGCCGGCCTGTTCAATCTTGTTGACTTTGTTGCCCGTTTCCACGCCGAAGTAGTCGGAAATGACGACCGTATCCTTGGTGGCGAAAGCAACGGTGAAGGCCTTGGTCTTCTTCACGTTGTCCGTCGTCTTGTGCTTCGCTAAAAAGAGCGTGATTTCCCCGTAGTCGCTCTGCTGGCCCCAAGCCGCGTTCATGGCATTGGGCACGCCGTTTTCATCATACGTTCCAATAATAAAGACACCTTCCGGTGTAATGATCGAATGCTTGGCATCAAATTCCATCGTAATTCCCCCATTCAAATATTTATCTTAACTTTCTTCCTGGTTTTATTATATCTACTTTTCTAGATATGTCAATATTTATTTTACATAAATGCCAGACAGTCCTGCGTCGCTTTTTCCTGCGGCGCGGCGAAGAAATCTTTGCCACTGCCGAAGGAGAGGAACTGCTCAAGCAGTGGAAGCCAGCGGGCTGTCACCCGTCAGGAGGATCCGGTCACGGTGAACCTGTCCGGTAATGGTGTCGTTGAGGATTTTGACGCCTTTTTTCTGCAGTTCTCCCGCCGCCAGTTCTTTCAAATGGCCGGGCATGTAGCCAATCGCCATTTTCAGACTGGGCTTGCGCATACCAAACTTCATGTCAACGCCTTCCTTCTATCGTATTTCCCCAAATCATTTCCGTGTGTCTTAAAAAAGCCAACAGTCCCCGGCAGCCTTCGTCGACGTCGTTCCAAGTCTTCTGGAAATCCCGCGTATACCACGGGTCGGCGACGGGCCGGGGATTTTGGGTATAATCCATAAGGAGCGAGCATTTATGTGCCGGATCACCGTGAAAGATACGCTTCATGTCCTGCAGGTTCTCTTCGTCCATGCCGATGAAATAATCGTAGCGACTATAGTCCGACCGACGCAGCAATGCCGCCCGCTTCCCGTCAGGATCCATGCCGTGGGCCTTTAAGAGCTGCTCCACCGGCGGGTAGACAGGATTGCCACAGCCATTCCAGATTTCTTCGTCCGTCGTCGCCGCCGAAGCGATGATAAAGTGGTCAGAAAGGCCGGCATCAACCGCCATCTTCCGAAAAACGAATTCTGCCATCGGCGAACGGCAGATGTTGCCGTGGCAGATAAATAGTATTTTGATCATGGACACGAAACTCCCTTCTATGCCAAAATATGCCGATTTAATGCGGTTTTGCAAGCTCCACACGTCCACAGAAAACAGGACAAAATTTTGCAAAAAACGGCTGATTCTTCAGCCAGGCATTGCCATTTTTCTCACCCCGGTATGATCCTTCCTTGCCTTTGATTTCAAGCTCATAGACAGGAGCATAATGGCACAGAAAATGGGGATGGGCAGGCTGGGGTATTATTTTGTCCTTCGGGAAAACTCCCTTCCCCAGAAGGAAGCGGTCTGGGCGGTAGGAACGAATTTTCCTTCGGCGAACCCCGTGGAAAGATCCCGCCAGGCGACCTGGCGACGGTCTCGTTTCAATTCTTCATAAAAATTTTCCCGTATGAATCCTCAATCTTTTCCGAACAGGATAAACGGGATTACCACGCCAAATATGGAAAAGAAATGGAAGAAAAAGCCTGTCAATTGGGCCGCCAGCTGATCCAGGATGCGCAAAAGGCTCATTCCCGCTAAGCAAATCCAGGTGCGCGGCAGCTTTTTCCATTTTCTATTCTGATTTCTTCCAGTCAGTCAAAAAAACAAGGGACATTGCTTCTGCAACATCCCTTGGCCAAACATGTTCGCTACGGTTCGATGGGGCCGATTTCGATTTCGTCGATTTTTCCCTTTTCGATTTCAAAGATCAGACCCACGCCGGGCAGACCCTCCGCCCTGTAGATGGATTTATCCCCACGGACCATGTCCGGCTTTCCGTAGGTTCCCTCCAGGAGGGAAGCGTCCATTCCCACGTGGATTCCTTCCGGAGTTGCCCAGCCGTTGTTGGCAGACACTTCCATATGATAGACGGATCCTTCCGCCAGATGGATGGAGACCCCATCCCCATATTCGTATTCCACCACCGATCCCGATGGATGGGAAGCAGAATGTTCCCGTTCTGTTTCTGTTGGAGCACCGTATATCTGCCGGATATAGGAGCCCTCACTGCCAATTCCGATGCCGCCCAGGTACAGGGATTTCTGAGGTACCGATGCCAATGCGGCCGAAGCAGCCAGCGTCAAAAGTGTGGTGAGACCCACAATTGTCCATTTTTTCATCAGGTCCGTCCTCCTTGTTTTAAGAATTATTATTTATTTAGATTTTATCATAATTATGTGGGAAATTACAACCTTTTTTTATGACACTTGTGTCCCCCGCGACGGAGACGACAAACAGGAGTCTCCCAGTCCTGTGGAAAAGGGGGAAAGGGCCCGCTTGCGGGTAGGGGGTTCGCACGCCTCTCTGCCCATGTACACTTTTTGGGTCAGAAAAGCCCGCATTTCTCCATCATCCACGAAATAGATATCGCCCATATAGGCCAGTTCACCGGTGGTCTGGTAGAAATAAAGGAAGATGAGACATCTTGACAAGCAAGTCTATTCTCTTCGTCACAGCCGCCGCAGGGAAGGACAATAACCCGCCGGGCGACCGGGGACCAGTCTTCCCGTACGGGCAGACCCTACGGAATCGTGCAGTACGTGGGTTGCGCAGGGATGCCCCATCAGGGGCGTCCGTTTCCAGGTCTGTAAGCGGAAATATCACATCATTTTCACAGCCCCTTTCTGAATATAGATGCTGTTGTACTTCCGTATGCTATACTGGAAACATAGAAAGGATGATGCAGATTGAGTAACAAAAGATGAAGAACAGAAGAAACTCGCATGGGAAAGAATGGCTCCTCCTGTCAAAGGAAAGTACAAGACATGGGATAATCCCACATTGGAAATCATCTACATCGAAAACGCTCAACTCAAATTTGAGAAGGGCTACAATGATACCGAAAAGGTTCTTTGATTTGCAAGCCGCTGCATGGACTTCATGTGGCGGCTTTTTCATAATGCCAAAGATCAGATAGCCCAATTTCTCCACAGCCAGATAAAACACAGCCAACCAGCCCTACTCCAGCAGCACCGGGTAAATCCGGACACCTGATAAAGCCCTTGAAAGAGATTCCGGCTTTCCCCTTCTTTTTCAGCCGAAAAGAACCAGTCCAGCATACTCATAGTCAAGGTTTTCCCAAGTTCCGTACATTTTTCCAAATTGAGCCCGCCCTCCATCAACAAAAAGAGCTTGTGCACGTAATAGCGCACATGGTCCTATGTCAAGATTTCGGACAAATTAAATTGAGGTTTTTTGCTTTTTAGAT
>ERZ773144.809-NODE-809-length-30704-cov-5.558909_pt1 | contig 30704 bp, 14 predicted proteins | sample MGYA00580849_ERZ773144 | MGnify/ENA primary metagenome ERZ773144 (study PRJEB29015, sample SAMEA2737861) | human gut metagenome | biome: human gut; feature: human-associated habitat; material: faeces | place: China | collected 2012 ...
TTTTGAATGTGAAGCTCGGGCGGTTGGACGAAGATAACGAACACCGTCGCCGGGTGGCTTGCAGATACATGAAGGAAATAAAGAACCCGGAAGTGGTTTTGCCACAAATGACAACCGAAGCAGATGCACATGTATTCCATATTTTTACGATATTCACTCCCGGATGTGACAGGCTGCGTGAACATTTGGAGCATTATGGCGTGCAATCCTTGATACACTACCCTATCCCACCTCACCGGCAAGGTGCATTATCAGCGTACGCTTCGCTGTCATTGCCAGTGACGGAACGTATTCATCGTGAGGAATTGAGCCTGCCGATGTCTCCTTTATTGACAGATGAAGAAGTCAATTCGGTGGTAACTGCCGTAAATACTTTTAATGGATAAAAGTGATTCGGTTTACGATGGCTTTTTTTCCTTCTGCATTGGTGGAGATGATATTGTAGACTCCTGAAGAGACTCTTTTGCCGCTTTGGTTCCGTCCGTTCCAAGTGAACAGACCGCCGTTGGCACGACCGGAATATACCAATTGTCCCGTGACGGTAGTGATTTTGACTTCAGCATTGAAGGTAAGCCCGTCTACTGCGATAACTCCGTTGTAGTCCGGTTTTACGGGATTGGGATACACACGTACGTTGCTTTTATCCAATTCTGAGGCAGGAGTATTGGCATCGCTCATATACGATACGAGCCCTAAAAAGGTACCTATCATGACTTCTCCGGTTTGCGGATTGACGGCTATGCTCTGTATTTCATCGGATATGAGTGGAGAGTTGTCCGTAGTGAAATGCTGTAATATTTCCTGTCCGTCTGCACTTACCAGGTAAACACCGTCTGCAACCGTCCCTATCCATTTCCGGTTGGCTGCGTCAATGGCTATGCTGCTGATATTAACACCGTTGAGCAAATAGTCGGCATAGTCTGTTCCGTCATTACGGGCGATTTTGATTTGGGTGAATCTGAAGTCGTCGTTTTGGATGAAGTCGTCCGGGTCTTCTATGACGAAGAGTCCCTCATTCGTGCCCACCCATATTTGATTGTTGAGGTCTTGTGCCATGCAATTGAAATACCACGGTTCGTACTTGACGCCGTCTTGGTTGATGATGATATTTCTTTTTATATGGATGTCATCGGAAGTATCTTCCAATGTCCCGTTGTAGTCCAGAGCAAAAAATCCTCCTTGTCCTTTTTCGTATCGTTTGGAATTAGTCCAAAGTCTTCCTTTTGAATCAAAAAGAATATGGGTGAAATTCGTGCCCATATTTAATTCTTGGTAGTATAATTTGGTCCACGTACGGTCGGGTTTAAGAACGACTAATATGGTATCCACTTCTGTATTGACCATCCAAAGATTACCTTCGGAGTCATATTGCAAGGCATCGCATCGCACATAGTTTTGCGGATCTGTTATTTTATCATTGATGACAGGTTTGAGTGGGCTGTTTGTCTCATCGTAATTTTTTATAAATTTCAAATCTTTAAATTCATAAAGTCCGTGCCCGGCGGAGGAAACATAATGATGTGTAGGGTCTTTCGGGTCTTGTGCAATGCTGGATGTGTTAGTATATTGATGTTTTGTTTGTTCCGCAATATTGTCTGCATTGAAGTTGTACCATGTGTCGTTTTCGTAGTATATCAAAGTTCCTTCTCTTTCTATATTATTATAATTTTGGTCTCCACCGGCGATAAGCAAACGATTGCCGTTATAGTGCATGTTGCAAAAATAGTCGCGGATGGGGCTGTTAGGCTGGATGGCAGATTGCGTGGCAGAGAGTGTCTTGCCTGAAAGAACATAAGGTTGCAATCCTTTTATGCCTTGGCTTGCCCAATATGTACCGTTGTTATAAACTAAATAATTGAATGGATTGTCTTGTTTGATTTCCTGTTTGTCTGTGACGTTGTTGAACAGATAAATATGGGAAGAGTTTCCGGTGAGCATGACGTCTTCGGAGCTAGAAAAAAATGAATAGCCTCCTTTTACCAAGGCTGTGGTTGTATAATATTGTTGGTCAATGGTGAATAACCCTGTACTCTTGTTATACCCAATCAGTTTACCTTTGAAGAATGTAAGTTCGTGGAAGAAGTTAGTGCTAGTGTGCTTCCAATTGTTCTTATCCAATAAATTAAGGTTCAAGTCGCCTATGTTGAAACCGTTTTCCGAACAACAAAGGTAGATGTAATGTGCATCTGCCGTACAACTGTATACGTTCAAGTTTAAGTCGTATGTAGCTTCGAATTCTTCTTTATCCGTATTCACTACGACTATGCCGAAGTTCGTGCATATATATGCTTTTTCGTTTACTACGGAAACATTATTGATGATGAGGTTAGAATAGTTTTTGTCTTTTAATTGCTTCATGTTGACCACCTCGTTGTCCGGATAGATTAAGTCTATGTTTCCGTTTTCATATACAAGAATAAGCTTTTGGCTTGCGTTGCTATATCGTATGAATTGTATTTTGGTGTCGTGCAATCCGTTAAGTCTATCAAACACGTAGACTTCCGTATCTTCGGTGTTGTAACTGAAAAGATTTCCATTACAAAGAGAATATGCTTTATGGCCTACCGGTATGTTATAAGTGGATATTTGCAATGCCGGATAAGCTTTCCAAGAACCGATAGCCTGTCCGAATGAAATGCTCGTGCAACCTATAAAGACGATAAGCCATAAAATATATTTCTTCATAAAATCCGATTTTTAAGTTTAAGATTCTTTTGTAAGATAATCACAAAGGGCAGCTACTGCACGTGCACGGTGGCTGATGCGGTTCTTGATGTCGCTACCCAATTCGGCGAATGTGGTTTCATAACCGTCGGGTTGAAAGATAGGATCGTAGCCGAATCCGGATTCTCCTCTTTTTTCTCTGGTAATTTGTCCCTTCACAATTCCTTCGAACTGCCTTTCTTCTCCTTTTTCTATTAACGAGATAATGGTGCGAAATTGTGCTTTTCGATAATTTTTTTCTTCCATTTCTTTCAGGAGTTTATTCATGTTGGCTTGAGAGTCATGTCCTTGTCCGTTGGCATAACGTGCGGAATACACGCCCGGTGCCCCTCCAAGGCTTTCTACTTCCAGTCCGGTATCATCGGCAAAACAATCTAACCCATAATGTTCGTATACGTACCGTGACTTTTGTCGGGCATTGCCTTCAAGAGTATCGGCTGTTTCGGGAATGTCGGCATGACAATGGATGTCGGCAAGACTTAATATTTCGATACTGTTACCTAAGATAGCTCTTATTTCTTCCAATTTATGAGCGTTGTTTGTGGCAAAAACAAGTCGTTTTTTCATGTTCCGTTATTTTATTTTCAATTTATCGAATCCTTCTCCATAGACACCTACTACATTACTTTGCGAAACAAAGGCTTTGGGGTCGATACGGTGAATGAGACGGAATATTTCTATACCTTCACGTCGTTTAGCCAAAACAACCAATACCTTTCTCGGTTCCTTGCTGTACCAGCCTTCCCCGTTAAGAATGGTGACTCCTCGGTCGAGTTGTTTGCCTATGGCTTCCGCTATCTCGTCATATTTGTTGGAAAAAATAAGAAACTGTACGGATTGGCGTGCACTGTTCATATAATAGTCCAACATAATCATGGAAATGATGAGCACGCAAAATCCGAATACTACTTTTTGCGATTCGTGAAATACAAAATAGCTGGAAGATACGATGGCAATATCGCAAAACATAAGTGCGCGTCCTAAACTGATGTCGCGGTATTTGTTGACAATGGCAGCTATGATATCAGTTCCTCCTGTACTACCATTACTTAAAAAGACAATGGCGAGCCCTACTCCTTCGCAACAGGCTCCAAGTACACAGGCCATAAAAGTCTGATCTCCCAGAATCATAGGAAGTTGTCCGCTTTCGTCAGACAAAAGTTTTTGGAAAAGGTCGAATTCGAATGTCAGGGCCAATGTACCTACAATCGTTTTTAAACAGAAACGGAAGCCTAAAATTTTGATGGCAGCGATAAGTAAGGCTGCGTTAACCAAGAAATAAGTATATTGTACAGGAAAACCTGTGGCGTAGTATATGATAGCGGATACACCGGATAATCCACCGGTTGTAATTTGGTAAGGTAAGATAAAAGCGGTGAATCCTAACGCATAAATAGTAAGTCCTATAAAAAGACTAATGTAATCTTTGGTTTCTTGCCAAATATCTTCTTTTGAGTATTTCATATTTATTGAATACAAAGATTTCTATATAAGAGACTACTTGAAAAACAAGTAGTCTCCAAAAGGTTTGACACTATTTTAATACTATATTTACGATGCGCTTCGGTACGATAATGACCTTGACGATTTGCTTGCCTTCCGTGTACTTTTGGGTTTGTTCGTCATTCAGTACCGTCTTTTCGATGGAAGCATTGTCGGCATCTGCGGGAAAATCCAGTGTGAAACGGGTTTTCCCGTTGAAGGAAATGCTCAGTTTCATGCTGTCTTCCGTCAGGTACTCTTCCTTCCATTCCGGCCATTCGGCATCGCATACGCTATTTGCTTCTTCCAGAGCATGCCATAATTCTTCTGCGATATGCGGAGCAAAGGGAGCCATGAGGATGATCAACGTGCGAAGAATGTCCCGGTTATGGCATTTCTGTTGAGAAAGTTCATTCACGCAAATCATGAATGCACTGATAGAAGTGTTGTAAGAAAAAGCTTCGATGTCCGCCGTGACTTTCTTGATAAGCTTGTGCAACGATTTCAGTGCTTCCTTGTTGGCTTCCCTTTCTGTGGGCAGGAAATTACCTGTGCGGTCGTAGAACAAGGCCCAGAACTTTTTCAGAAAACGATGACAGCCGTCGATGCCGTTGGTGTCCCAAGGTTTGCTTTGTTCCACCGGACCGAGGAACATTTCATACAGGCGGAGCGTGTCGGCTCCGAACTTCTCTACTATCATATCCGGATTGACCACATTGAACATACTCTTACTCATTTTTTCAATGGCCCATCCGCAAATGTATTTGCCGTCTTCCAGAATAAATTCCGCATCGTGATACTCTGGCCGCCAGTTACGGAAAGCTTTGATGTCCAGCACGTCGCCCGATACGATATTGACATCCACATGCAGGGGCGTAGTGTCGTATTGGTCTTTCAGGTTTAGCGAAACAAACGTGTTGGTGTCTTTGATACGATATACAAAGTTGCTTCGTCCCTGTATCATGCCTTGGTTGATGAGCTTTTGGAACGGTTCTTCTTTGCAACTGTAACCCAAGTCATGCAGGAATTTGTTCCAAAAACGACTGTAAATCAGGTGGCCGGTAGCATGTTCCGTACCGCCCACGTATAAGTCTACGTTTTGCCAGTAAGCATCCACGTCCTTGTCTACCAGTGCATGGTCGTTTTTCGGGTCCATGTACCGGAGATAATAGGCAGAACTGCCTGCAAATCCCGGCATGGTGTTCAATTCCAACGGGAAAACCGTTTGGTGGTCAATGCGTGAGTTTTCCGTCACGCAACGGTTCACGGTATCCCATGCCCATTTCGTGGCATGTCCCAATGGCGGTTCCCCACTTTCCGTGGGGAGGAATTTGCTGACTTCCGGTAATTCCAACGGCAGGCAATCTTCGGGAATCATGTAAGGCATTTGGTCTTTGTAATATACAGGGAACGGTTCGCCCCAGTAGCGTTGGCGACTGAAAATGGCATCGCGCAAGCGGTAGTTTACCTTTACCCTACCCAATCCATGCGTTTTGACATACTCTTTTGTGGCTGTAATGGCTTCCTTGACGGTCAGTCCGTTGAGCGAGAAATCAATATAGGGAGTCACTCCGGTTCGTGGCGAATTGGTTACGATTCCTTCTTTGGCATCGAAACTTTCTTCACTTACATCGCAACCTTCCACCAACGGAATGATAGGCAAGTTGAAATGTTTGGCAAAGGCATAGTCACGGCTGTCATGTGCCGGTACGGCCATGATGGCTCCTGTCCCGTAGCCGGCCAACACGTAATCGCTTATCCAAATGGGGATGTTTTCGCCCGTGAAAGGGTTGACGGCATACGAACCCGAGAACACGCCGGTTACGCGGCGGTCGGCGATACGTTCGCGTTCCGTACGTTTTTTGGTGGCATCGAGATAAGCTTCCACTTCTGCCTTCTGGGCTTCGGTCGTAACTTCCGGTACCCATTCGCTTTCGGGAGCCAATACCATGAACGTGACGCCGAACATGGTGTCGGCCCGTGTGGTAAAGATCGTGAATTCCTTATCGCTGTCTTTTATTTTGAATTGCACTTCCGTGCCTTCAGAGCGCCCTATCCAGTTGCGTTGCGTTTCTTTCAATGAATCCGTCCACTCCACCGTGTCCAATCCATCCAATAAGCGTTGGGCGTATGCACTGACACGCAGGCACCATTGGCGCATCTTTTTCTGAACGACGGGATAACCTCCACGTTCGCTCACGCCGTCCACAACCTCGTCGTTGGCCAATACCGTACCGAGTTTCGGACACCAATTCACCATCGTTTCGCCCAAATAGGCGATGCGGTAATTCATGAGTGTCTCCTGCTGTTTCTTTTCGTCCATGGCTTTCCATTCGTCGGCAGTGAACCGCAGTTCCTCGCTACAAGCCACGTTCAAGCCTTCCGTACCATTTTTATCAAATGCCTTTATCAGTTCTTCAATAGGGCGTGCTTGCTGCCTGTCATTGCAATAATAACTGTCGAACATCTTCTGGAAAGCCCATTGCGTCCAATGGTAATAGGCCGGGTCGCAAGTACGTACTTCCCTATCCCAGTCGAAGCAAAAACCAATCTTGTCCAACTGTTCACGGTAGCGGTTGATATTGGCCGCCGTGGTAACGGCCGGGTGTTGCCCCGTCTGTATGGCATATTGCTCGGCCGGAAGTCCGTAAGCATCGTATCCCATGGGATTCAATACGTTAAATCCTTGCAGACGTTTGTAACGTGCGTAAATATCCGAAGCAATGTAACCTAACGGATGTCCTACATGAAGTCCTGCACCACTGGGGTAAGGAAACATGTTGAGCACGTAGAACTTCTCCTTGTCTTTGTTTTCCACAACCTTGTAAGTCTGATGCTCCACCCAATATTTCTGCCATTTCGGCTCTATTTCTCTAAAATTGTATTCCATGTTATATATTGATATTTTTATTTTAATCCGTTTATAGAGTGATGCACGTTTATCCACGCGCCGGTGATTTCTACAATATACATTTTGTGATAACCGCCTTGTTTACCGTACCATCTTTCGTTGAGAGACGGGTCGAGGAAAGCTTCGGGAGCCAGATTGTCGGCATACAACTTCCTGCAGGCCAAAGCGAATCGTGCCTGTTCAAAAGTCACACATTTGCCGTCTTCAAGGGGATATGGCGTGAGTCCGCTTTCGAGTGTCTTGTCTATATCCCGTCCGGATTTTGAACCGCATAAGTTATATACTTCACGCGCCTTGGACGATTTCCCCAAGAAAGAGAGCGTCATGAAGTCGTTGTTTTCCGTAAATTCAAAAGTATAGCGTTCGGGACGAATGAATACGAAAGCTACAGGTTTGTTCCATAACCACCCTATTCCGCCCCATGATGCGGTCATCATGTTATATCGGTTGGCATCGCCAGCACAGACTAACATCCATTCTTTGCTGATCGTTTCGAAAAAATTCTCCGTAAGTTCAGAGACTTCTATCTTTTTCATGCTCTTTTCTTTTTATAATAAGGTGCAAAGATAGTGAAAGGCGAGCGCAGAGACAAATGAAAACGCAGTTTTCTGATTTGTCTTTGCCGAGCCACCTCCTATTTTCGTGGAAACAAAGATACGGATTTTACAGGTCGCAGCGAATATTTTCAGGATATTCCTTGACGTAAATCAAGAAAAAAGGTTTCATGAGAATATTACGTCTGAAGGCATGCGTCTTTCAGGAATATCGCGTAACTTTGCATTGTCTTAAAACAAGAGACGATATTGAAAGCATCGTGAGATGCAGATAAATTAGGTATTAGATTGAGGTAAAAAAGATTGTTACAGTATAATGTTGAGCATAGGACTGCGTGAAGCAGTAGTTTAATAGGAAAAGCAAACGAATAGTTCGTTTATTGTTTATGAGAAAAATTTTGAGAGATTAAAGATTTGTTTGTCGGGGCTTTCCTCTTGTGATCTGAGGGTTGTCCCGTTTTTTGTGTCTTGCAGAAAAACAAAATAATCCGTTTCAAATCAGAAAAAATAGTCGTACTTTTGCGGTTGATTCTAAAAGATAACGGTTATGGCAAAAGAAGGGTTGACCCCGATGATGAAGCAGTTTTATGATTTGAAAGCGAAACACCCCGATGCGATCATGTTGTTCCGCTGTGGGGATTTCTATGAAACTTATTGTGAGGACGCTGTCGTTGCTTCTGAAATATTGGGTATTACCTTGACAAAACGTAGCAATGGCGGAAGGAACGGCGAACCGGTGGAGATGGCCGGCTTCCCTTACCATGCTTTGGATACGTATTTGCCTAAACTCATCCGGGCAGGGCGGCGTGTAGCCATTTGTGACCAGTTGGAAGACCCTAAGCTGACCAAGACATTGGTGAAGCGGGGGATTACGGAGTTGGTGACTCCCGGAGTTTCAATGAATGACAATGTATTGAGTTACAAGGAAAACAATTTCCTTGCTGCCGTACATTTCAATAAGAATGTTTGCGGCGTAGCCTTTTTGGATATCAGCACGGGAGAGTTTCTCACGGCAGAGGGTACAGCCGAATACGTAGACAAACTTTTGGGGAATTTTTCGCCGAAAGAAGTGCTTTTCGAGCGTGGAAAACGGAATCTGTTTGAGGGTAATTTCGGAACAAAGTTTTTTACGTTCGAGTTGGACGACTGGGTCTTTTCCGAACGTTCGGCTACGGAGAAGTTGCTGAAACACTTCGAAGTGAAAAATCTGAAAGGCTTCGGCATCGACCATTTGAAATGCGGCATCGTGGCATCAGGCGTGATTCTGCAATATTTAGAGATGACCCAGCACAGCCAGATCGGGCATATCACGTCCATTTCGCGTATCGAAGAAGAACGTTACGTCCGTTTGGATAAATTCACGGTGCGCAATCTGGAGTTGTTGAATTCCATGGTAGACGGTGGTAATTCGCTGTTGGGCGTGATAGACCGCACGATTACCCCGATGGGCGCTCGCTTGATGCGCCGTTGGATATTGTTTCCATTGAAAGACGAAAAACCGGTCAACGAGCGTTTGGATGTGGTGGATTACTTTTTCCGCGAACCGGAGTTTAAGGAACTGATTGGCGACCAGTTGCATCTGATGGGCGATTTGGAACGCATCATTTCCAAGGTTTCCGTAGGACGGGTGTCGCCGCGCGATGTGGTGCAACTGAAAGTGGCCTTACAAGCCATCGAACCAATCAAGATAGCTTGCGAGCATGCTTCGGACGAGACTTTGAAGAGGATAGGAGAGCAGTTGAACCTATGCGCTTCCATCCGCGACCGCATAGCCCGCGAAATACAGAACGACCCGCCTTTGTTGGTCAACAAAGGGGGAGTGATAGCCGAAGGAGTAGACAGGGAATTGGACGAGCTTCGCCATATAGCTTTTGAAGGTAAGGATTATCTGCTGAAGATACAGCAAAGGGAAACGGAACTCACCGGAATCCCGAGCCTGAAGATTTCCTATAACAATGTCTTCGGGTATTATCTGGAAGTGCGGAATACGCATAAGGACAAAGTGCCTGCCGATTGGATACGCAAGCAGACGCTGGTAAATGCCGAGCGTTACATTACCCAAGAACTTAAGGAATACGAGGAAAAGATTATGGGCGCACAGGATAAAATCCTGGTGCTCGAGACGAAATTGTATAATGACCTGGTGTTGGCCTTGGCCGAATTCACACCGGCCATTCAGATTAACGCCAATTTACTGGCACGGTTGGACTGCTTGCTGTCTTTTGCCCAAGTGGCACAAGACAACCGTTATATCCGTCCGGTGATTCAAAACGACGATGTGCTGGACATCAAACAAGGGCGTCATCCGGTGATTGAAAAGGAGTTGCCGGTAGGGGAACAATATATTGCCAACGATGTCTATCTGGACACGGAGAAACAACAAATCATTATCATTACGGGTCCGAACATGGCCGGTAAGTCAGCCCTGTTGCGCCAGACGGCCTTGATTACGCTTATGGCCCAGATAGGTTGCTTCGTTCCGGCCGAATCTGCCCATATCGGATTGGTGGACAAGATATTCACCCGTGTGGGTGCAAGCGACAATATTTCTATGGGCGAGAGTACGTTCATGGTGGAAATGAACGAGGCAGCCAATATCCTGAATAACATATCCTCGCGCAGCTTGGTGCTTTTCGACGAATTGGGGCGTGGGACGTCCACGTACGACGGTATCAGCATCGCGTGGGCTATCGTGGAATACATCCATGAAAATAAAAAAGGGAGGGCAAGGACGCTCTTCGCCACGCATTACCATGAGCTGAACGAGATGGAGAAGTTGTATCCCCGCGTGAAGAACTATAACGTGTCGGTGCGCGAAGTGGAGCAGAAAGTCATCTTCCTGCGTAAGTTGGAACGGGGTGGAAGCGAGCACTCCTTCGGTATCCACGTGGCCAAGTTGGCCGGCATGCCGAAGAGCATCGTGTCGCGGGCGAATACCATATTGAAGGAACTGGAATCTGCCAACAGCAAGGATGTGATGAAAAACAGCCGTGGGGCGAAGCAGGTCATGCAGGCGGACAACGGCGTGCAGCTTAGCTTCTTCCAACTGGACGACCCAGTGCTGTGCCAAATCCGGGACGAGATATTGCATCTCGACATCAATAACTTAACTCCTATGGAGGCTTTGAATAAGTTGGATGGCATTAAGAAGATTGTGGGTGGAAAATAGTTTTTTGTGTGATTGTTTGCAGCAGGGCGTGGCGTAGTTTCTTTTCGGGAGGAATTTGTAATTTTCTGCGTATGTTGGAGCGTTGGCAATTGACATTAGATTCCTTTTTGTCGGTCAGGCTACAGATTTCTTTAAGTTGGTATCCTTTTAGTATCAAAGTAGCGATTTCCTGTTCAGAAGGAGACAATTCCGGAAAGAAGGATTTGATGTTCTGATAGTCTATTCGGGTTTGTTCGTGCCATTTTGCTATATGGTTTTCTATACTTTTTTGTCTTGGTGTGCCTTGGTTTTCTAATAAGATTTTCAGATATTGGTTGGTTTGCTGTTCTGTCAATCCTTGTGTGTGTGATTGCCGGATATAATGATTGATATGATTCTTGTCAATATTGAATAGGGATATCATTTCCTTTTGTATCTGCTCCAAGTTGTTGTTTATTTGTGTGATGGATGTGAGTTTTCTAGTCAGGTGGTATCCTAAAAATCCGGAAAGAATAAAAGTTATTACCAATACGCCATAAGTACGAAGCTGGATAGAGTCGTTCAGGGTAAAGCAACAGATGGTATAAACAATTAGCGATATCAGGGTTTGTATCGAAATGATAGACGGTTTTAAATGGCTGAGAGTAGAGAGAAAGATAATGCCTATGAGCAGAATCATGTTACCTATAATAAGTATGGCATAGTTTTGTAGAGTAAAAGTTATAAATAGCATTTCTGATATGCAAAACAGTTGGCATACTGACATAAGGCCGATAACAGCGTTTTCCAAATTTATGTATTTGCGTAGAAAAGCCAATAGTAAAAAGGTTATGAAGAACAAATTGATACTGTTAGCTATGAAATAATATTTTCCCATGGGGCTATAAGGTTTAGTATCAGTAATAACCCTCCTCCTATACTCACATATATATATATGAGCAGTCTTTGCTTCTCGATGAATGAATCACCTACATGGTGTCTGAGACTTACGAAGAGTTGGCGATGCAGTTTATTGTTTTTTTGTTTCTCCATATCGGTTTAATGAAAGTTATTAAATTCTCTTCTGTATTCGTTCCTGTAATACGGTTTTCAGGTTCTCTTCTTTTTTTAAATGGAGTTTGGCGCGTATTTTGGAACGTTGGCATGTGATGTTTGACGGGCTTTTACCTAATGTTTTGGCAATGTTTCCGGTTGAATGGTTTTCTAAAATAAGGCGGCATATTTCTTGCTGGGTTTCAGATAACATGGGTAACTTTTGGGCAATGATATTTTTCTTGTTTTGGGAGTGGGTGTACCATTCCGAGATATGCTGTTTGATGTCCGGCATGTTTTTCTTATCTATTAATCCATCCATCAGGCCGTTTATTTCTTCGGAGGACAGTTTCTTGTTTTCAGCCAGTTCCAACAAGCTGGTTAGTGCGGATTTGTCTAAGTCCAAAAGCGAGAATACTTCATATTGGGTTGCAACAAGTTGTTTATTGGTATGGCTGAGTTCATTTATGAGCTTGACAAGCCTGTTGCCTAAAAGGACTATAATAATAAGAAATACCGCTATGATCCAGAATATGTCGTTCAATGTAGGAATGTCAGTAATTATACAACATATCCAGAGGGATATTATAGTGGATGAAGCGATGAACAAAGGATAGAATTTTAAATAAGAAATCAGTGAGAGAAAGAGTAGTACGGTTTGTATGACCGTATGCACAACCACAAAGGGAAGGTTATCTTCATTGTTGTATGCCAAGAAAATCATTTGGAAAATATTGAAAGAATTACATAATACTAAGTGAGTGCATAAGGCTTGCTTCAGTGTGAATTTATGTGTTAGGAACAGTATGAATATTAATAATGAAGGGATACAAACCCCCATCTGTATGTAGGCCGAGAAGGCCGTTTTTGCACTAAACCCCTTGAATAAGGTGAAAAATATAAGTAGATACGTCGTTATCACGAAGTATACATATACTAATAGGCGTTGGTAGTCTATATGATTGTGTTCTATATATCCTCCAAAAAAACTCTTAATTTTCCGATGAAATCGATTAAAAAGAGAAAAAGTAGCCATAGTTATTAGATATAAATTTTATTCTATACAAATATAGCTATTTTAAGTGTATATGTTTGTCGTAATCCTGCTTTTTAAGGTATGTTAGTCTTATTTCTTCCGTTTGAGATTGAAATAGGTTGTTTTATTTTTCATTAAACTCTTTAAAAAATATAATTTTAAAATAAATTAATAAGGGGGATAATAGTGCCCCGATTCGTTTTGGAACAGGTTGTACTACCACGACTGTAGCACAATCTGGTTTTGATAGCGGATACAAGGTATTTTTTATTGAATAATTTTAATTATGTCGAATGAAAGAAAAATGTGATTTAATGTAGATGCGGCAGTATGTCGTAGTGGAGACGATGAGATTTGCATGCAATGCATGATTGCCTCTGAAGTATGGTAAGGAATGAACAAACCTAAAAATCAAAAATGTAAAAAATGAGAATGAAGAAAACAGTTACTACAGCATGCTTCATGTTGGTCTCGGGCGGAGTCTTATGGGCCTGGACAAACGGGGCATGGTTGCGAACAGGGCCGCAAGAGTGGCCGCGAGTCGAAAACATGACTCCTGCCGAGGCATCGCCTGCTGATGACACTGAGGCTTTGGAACAAGCCAAAGAAGCCTTGGAGAAATTGATGTCTGAAGCAGAAGTTAACAAAGACAGGGATGGTGCTTTGAAAGAAGCTTATGAGAATGCCGCACAAAAGTTGGCTAATGATTTAGCTACTCTTAAGGAGGTCGAGGATGCCAAAAATGATCTGAATGGGAAAATCAGTGAGTTTAACTCCAAAAAAGTCTGTTTAGACAAAATGGAGGAAGACTGTCAGAAAGCTTTGAGGTTGTATAATTACTATTATGATGATGCTGTTGTCACCGATTCGATATTCATAGAATCCAACTTTGGAGAGGATGCATCGAAGGTGGCAGACACACTGAAGTATATAGCGAATACGGTCTTGACCGTCGAAAAGGTGGAAGAGATCGGTAAAGGTACGGATTTGACTGACTTCTTGAAAATAGCAGAAGGTAAGTCGAATAATTATCTGGTGGAATTCAGCAGGATTCTTGAAGGCTATATGAATACGATTTTAAGTGGAGGACCATATGAAAGTCTGAAAACAAATCAGGCCTATACGGAAGTTTACAAATGGACGTATACAGAAAACGGTACGCTGTCATGTGTGGTATATAAAGAGGATGCCTTCGGTGAAATGACGATTGAGGTGAAAGACAGTACCGTTTCTTATTATATGATAAACGGCGAGACATGTAATTTGACAAAAATCAAAACATATTCCGATCAATTGGAGGATGCTATCCGGATGGTCGACTTGAAAGAGTTGACGAAAACGGACATTACGCAAACTACGAATACCCTTAATACATATTTCAAGAAGGACGAAAGGAATGACGACACACCGGCATGGAAGACAGTAAACGACCAGATTGAAAAGTGTAAATCGGCCAATGAGCGGGCGGATATCACTTACGAGGAGCTGGACAGCATAAGGGTGGAGATGACGAATTCCTTGTCAACCTTGAACACTTTGCGGACAGAAAACAGGAATAAACTGGAAGAAGAAATCGGGAAAGCCGAACTGTTACTGGCGCAAATAGTAGAAAGCGAAGACCGTAAGGATTTGTCTGAGGCTGTGAACCATGCAAAGGATGTCTTCAACGAATTGCCTTTGATTCTGTCTGTTTATACAGAAGAAGCCGCAAATTTGGATGCAAAGTATGCGGTGTCTAAAAATTATTATGACAATTTGGCCGTTACCTTGAACGGTAAGATTGAAGAGGCGCAACAAGGCAACGAGACTTGGCAAGATAGTGATTTGTCGGCAGCAATAACCCAAGCAGAAGGCGTTCATGCCGGAGCCGGTTCTTTGGGCGTGAAAGACAGCGAAATCAAGTCTGCCACGACAGCATTGGAAAAAGCCTGTGAATTGGCGGCGAACAGAGGCATGGCCAAGCAGCGGATAGTCGATTTGAAAGAGTGCCTGGCTACTTACGGCGACGAAGATGGCGCCTTGCAGGCTTTGATAGAGCGTACAGGACAGGTTACCAACGAGACTGCCGAAAAGCTGTGGAGCGACATCGATGCCAAAATAGAGGACAGAAAAAATGAGAGTGAGGAATGCAAGAGGAACTTGCAGGAAATGATTGATAAAGCCCAAAGCTATTACGACAGGTGGAACATCTCTTTGAGTTTGGAAACTTTGAAGACAACAATAGAATCCGCTAAAAAAACTCTGGGAGAAACTGAAAATATATCGGAGTTGAAGCAAGCTTATGATACTTTATATAAGGTGTATGACAATACGGGAGGAACTTCCGACCCCTATGAGTATCAGTTAGAACTTGAAAAACTTATCAATAATGCAACTGAATTAAATAAAAAGTATAATTACGACCCGTTGAAAGATAAGATTCTGGCTGCCGATGCTGTGAAAAACTCCTTGGAGACATACGTGCTCCAGAACTATATCGTGGCGTTGGAAAACGAAATTAAACAAACGTTAAACCAATACCAGATACTGGTAAAGAGGTTGGATGCTTATTTGATTGAAAGCGTATATGGCAAGATGGAAGAGCGTTATGCAGAGGATATTCCGGATAAGTATGCCGGCCGTATAAAAGAAGTGGAAGACGCTTTGGTTGCTGCAGATGATGAAAGCGGAGACCGTGTATGCACCGATATGAATGTGCTGAGCGGTTATCTGCGCGATTTGCAAACGATGGTGTCCGAAGCGGATGCCGAATGGCAACAGGCCGTGGCCGATTTGAAGAAGGCTATCGACGACACTAAGTTGAAATACGACCAGAATTATTCCAGTAACGAACCGTTGAACCAGGCCATTAAGGCGGCAACCGATGAGTATAATAACATCGACACCGATGAGCGTTATTCCGTGATAGCCAATGTGAAAAACATAAGAACCGATTTGGACAATGCGTTAATGAAGGTTGAAGGCACGGCACGAAGGGGCGTGGCTAATGACTACATAGGTATATATGACAAGTTGGTGAAAAATTTCGAAACATACGGTTCAGACAAATACTCCGTGCCTACGTCTAATGTGGGGCCTTACCTCGAAGAAAACAAAGAATTTGCCGACGAGTTGCGACAAGAAGGGTTGATAACCTATTCGTTGGAATTGCTGATAGAACGTCGTGACCGGATTAAACAGGTGGAAGAGGCCTACAACGCTTTCTGTAAGGCTAACGAGGAGTTGGCAGAAGAGATTGTGGTTGGCCGCGAAGAAATGGAGGTTTACTATGGTGAGCAAAGCGAAGGCACAGGACTGTACAAGGCTTTGGAACGTGCCGAATGGGCGCGGACGGAAAGTTGTTGCCTGGATTCTTTGGTGAAGTTCAGGTTGAACTTGAGAGATTCCGTAAGCGTGACGGTACGTAAATACCAGACCACCCTTTCCAACATGAAGTCTTTGCGTATCAGTGCCAAGAACAAACACGCGATGTACTATGGCGCAGCCGATCCGGATTCGGAAATTCTGGATATCTACAATATCGCTACCGATTATATTGAAAAAGAAGAGAAGAACATCTTTACGTTGCAAGCCATGGTAGAGAGGTTGGATACCTGTTATGCTTATGCGGCTGACAGTTGTGCGAAGAAAGAAACGGCCATTCAGGCAGTCATCGATCGTGCCAAAGTGTTGAACGCCCTGATGGCAAACCTTGAATTTGGCGATAAAATCTCGAACGCTATCAATGCCCGTTATGCCATGGATGCCCGCATCGCAGCCATCACCGGGCAGATGGAAGTGTTGGAACAGGCTTATGAAGAGCAACTGGAACTTTATGTAGAGGCTGCCGATGCCATGCGTAAAACAGTGGAAACGGCGGCGGAACTGCTGGAACGGACTGCCGACGAAAGTCTGGCCGGACTATTGGCACAGGCCGAGGATATGGTCGGACATCTTGACCCGATGGAAGAAGGTGCCGTGGTGTATGCCGAACTTATCGCAGCCACCGGCTCTCTGAAAGGGAAAGTAGACGAACTGAACCAGATGCTGGCCGACAATCTGGCGTGCCTGCACAAGGCTTTGGCCGATGCCCGTGAGGACGCACTGTCCAAGCATGTTTTCTATTATGGCGCAGACCGGGAAAGTTCTGAAATCATGGACGTTTACCGCCGGTCGGAATCCTATTTAGAATATACAGATACGATGGCGATATGCCTGATGACCGACACCGTGAGCCGTTGCCACAGGGAAGCATCGGTAGCTTGCTCCAAGAAAGAGGCCGAGATTTTGGATGTGATAGGCAAGTCCGAACCCTTGGTGGTGCTGATGGCCGACCAGACCATTGCCGAGGCCATCAGCCGCAGTCAGGATGCGCTAGAAGTGGAAGACGGACGTATTCCGGCATTGGAAGCCGTTTGGCCCGAACTGTCCGAAAAGTATAAGGACAATGCCGCCTTGTATGACCGGGCTATGCTTGCGCTCAACGATTCCATTATCCGTGCGGAAGCCTTGCTCTTGCAGGTGAAGGACGAAGCCCTGAAAGCAGCCGTGGCACTGGCCGAAGGTGCCTTGTCGCGTGCTGATAAGACCAGCGAGGCTGCCACTCTTTATGCAGACCTGCAACTGACAACCGTGGGGCTGGCCAAAGAAATAGAGCGTGTGCGCAAGGAATTGGAGGCTACCTCTATTTATAAGGTATATGCCGATTCCGAGGAAGTTCCGGTTTATACCTTGCAGGGAAGGTTTGTGAAGAAAGTGCGTCTGGCCGACGAAGATGCGTTCCGCGGCATGCCCGAAGGTATTTATATCGTGGGAGGCAAGAAGATGTATATCAAGGAAAAATAATCAATTTAAAACAATAATTTATGAGACAACAACATTTAAAGAAATGGAGATGGCTGTATGCCTTGTGTCTGTTCTTGGGGACGGCGATACCGCTACAGGCCTACGATATGAGCGCAGGCGATATCTCGTCTTCATTTGATAAGTCGACAGGGGCTTTCGTCATCACGATCCCTGTTTATGACGATGACGGTAAGGATGAAGGGTTGCGTTATAGTGGAAATTCCAAAATCAGAATTAAAGTTGGGAATGGTAGTTATAAAACGATTGTGCATTTGTATTCGTTTCCCGGTTATGGTGATCCGCAGGGTGATGCTTCATGGTATTGGGTGAAAGCCTGGAGAAGCTCTGAGGCAAATGACTATATCGATCAGGTAACCATTGCCGGTAACGGTAGCCATTCGAACAATACGGAAAGGGAGGTGCCCGACGGCAGACCATGGGCGGATGAAAATTGGACAAATGTAAATTCGGACAAGTCCGGATCCAAAACGTATGCCACGTTGAGGTTCTATCTGAAGGAAGAAGCCTTGTCCCAGAAATGTGAGTTTGATATCTATCTCGAGGTTGATAAGAATAATGCCAGTGATTATAACATCACTGCAACGAAGACCAAGACCGAAGCATATGAGTTCAAAGTTCCGGATGTTTCCGATAAAACCGTGCCGGGTAGTAAGGAGGGACATGTTCAGGTAAAAGCTTCAGGTGCGTCTTCCGGTGTCGGGAGTCTACAGTATACGTGCAATCTTGGCAGCCCGACTGCCAATAACCTCTTTAATATCAAGCTGGATTCAATCGAACAGAAAGGCGAGATGAAAGCTGTTTATAGTTTTAAGAGATTTAAGAAAGCTGATTATACGGTTTCCAAGAAAACGGATTTCATTGTGCCCAAATACAACAATGTGAACACCTTTACGGCCACTCAGGACAAGAATGGCGCCACTTTGTTGAAGTGGACTGTTGCCGGTAAAGAAGACGGAACCATGCTCGACGGTGGTACCGGCGGATTTATCATTGAGAAAAGGATAGAGGGCAGTGACGAGACTAAAAAATTCACGTTTGAAAAAGATTCGACGTTCCTAGACAAGGAAACGATTCATAATCCGAATCAAATAGTGACGTATGAGATTTGGCGTGAGCTTCCTGCCAAGTGGGGCAAATATCTCTCTAAGAAAGCTTCTATCAATAAAACACAGGAGCACAGCAAGGTGGATTCTTTCGCCACGGCACGGTTGATGGAGGCGCGTCAGGTGGAGTTGAAATGGTATTGGGACTACAATCCCGAAGGAAACGATGTGGTGCTCGAGGACAAGGCCAAGTTTGTCCTTACTCCCAAAATGTCTGTCGACGGGGATATTTTCACCGAGGAGGAGGAAATCATTTTTGACTGCAAGGACTATCTTTCCGCCCGGCAGGTCACCATAGGCGGCAAAAAGTTGATAGAGTGCGTCGACACGGTGCTGATTCCGCAAAGTTGCGTGCTCTACAATTGGACTATAAGGATGAATCCCGGCGAGGATCACGACCATGGCGGGATGTATAAGGAGCAAAGTCCCGTGGCGGTGGAAAACTACCTAAAAGCAAGGAGAGATACGCTGGATGCGGCCGGAGAACTCATCTGGGACACCATTCCCGGGGGATTGAACGATTCCGAAGTGGCCAGCCTGGAGTATTTCAAGTCTTCCAAGGGTTATTTCGGCGACCGCGTGGAGCTGGACTGGAAAGTGGGCAAAGGATCGGGCTCGTTGGACGTGTTCTCTGTGCAGCGGCGTGAGTATGCCGGCAAGGACAACACGGAGGATTTCGTGCAGATAGGTACTGTGGAAGCTATCAGCGGTGTGGTGAACTATTCCTATACCGACACCAAGGCCGTTCCGGGCAAGGTGTATGAATATATGATAGAAGGCTCGAAGGAGTGTGCCAACGAAGAGGTGAAGACCCACGATTACAGTTATGGTTTCTGTACGGCAACGGGCAACATCTTCGGGCGCATCACCTTCGAGAGCGGGCAGGGCGTGCCCAATGTCGAGGTCAGTCTGGAAACCACGGCCGACATCAGCGGCAAGAGCTACCGCATGACCGGTGAGTACTATCTGGAAGTGAATGACTCCACGTTCCTCAAAAACAAGAAGGAAAATGACGGGGACAAAGATTTCATTGTCAGATCCGACAGCCTGGCTTTCCAGTTGTTCGCCAAGCTGGACGATGCCGCCTTGGTAGAGAAACAGACGCTGCTGGAAAAGCCCGGCATGTATGAACTGTATGTCCGGAACGACTCTCTTCATTTCAAGGTGGGCAGTCTGGAACTGAAGTCGGATTCCCTTATTAGCCAGTTGACCAAAAGTTTCGATTTCATGCAGATCACGGCGGTGAGCAGCCCGGACAGTTTACAGCTTTATGTGAACAACATCAAGGTGGCGTCGTGTCCGCAGACGGAATTCCTGCCTGAGTTCGGCGGCCACAGCTATTTCGCCATGGGCCGCGGCATGAAGGGATATATCGACGAAGTGAGAGTCTGGAGCAAGTCGCTCACGCAAGAGGAGATAGCCAAGACTTATGACCGTTACCTCTCGGGCGACGAAGAGGGCCTGTGGGCTTATTGGAACTTCAACCACTCCACGGGCAAGGAGTTCTATGACTTTGCCCATAAGGAAACGCGCTATTACGGCCATGACGGGCGCATACGCAAGAACGGCGAAAACACCGTTTATATAGAGGATGCCGAAATGTCCGGCCTGCCGGAGCATACCCCCTCGCGCAACCAGTTGAACTATAAGGACTATACGGACGAAGAGGGTTCTTATTACATCTCCGGAGTGCCTTATACGGGCAACAGTACGCTCTATACGGTGAGGCCGGTGCTGGGCTCACATAAGTTCTCGCCTACTCAGACACCGGTGACGCTGAGCGGGACGAGCGTGAACCACAAGACCGAGTTCGTAGATGAGTCTTCGTTCCCTGTAAAGGGTACTGTGACCTACGAAGGCAGTACCATTCCGGTAGAGGGTGTGCAGTTCTATATAGACGGCGTGGTTTGCTCGGACAGCAAGGGCAACATCATTACCACCGATGCGCAGGGCGAGTTCAGCATCTCGGTGCCCGTGGGTTTGCATGAGGTGAAAGCCGTGCTGGCCAACCATACGTTCAAGAACGGCGGACGTATCGTGGATGACTACGGCAAAGACATCAACTACCAGGACGACCGTTACTCTACGGTGAAACTGACCGACCAGACGACGGTGCGCATGATAGGCCGTGTGGCCGGTGGTGTCGTCCAGGAAGCCTTCAAGGTGGGACACTCCCTTTCCAAGAATAACTTGGCAGAAGGGGTTTCCATCCAGTTGACGTATGAAAATTCGGCTTACTACCTGAACAAGGATAATGACAACGACCAGACGAAGACGCATTTCCTGCCAGGTAAGTGGAGAGATGAGGGGCGCCAGGCCTATACGAATAAAGTGTTCTTCAAAGGCGAGAGCAACGTGATGACGATTTATCCGAACACGGAAACGGGCGAGTTCGTGGCCGACCTTCTTCCGATAGACTATGCGGTGAAGGTGAACGTGCCAGGCTACGACAACATTTCGGGCAACAATTCCAAGCTGAGCCTGTCCAACGCCTTTATCGTACAAGACGAACTGAATCAATATACGGATTCCATTCTGGTGAACAACAAGTATGAGAAGAGGGACTATTCCGACACCGTGAGGTACAACCACAAGCAACTGTTCATAGCCCGCGTGAAGCCGGTGGTCAACGTAGAGCAGGTAAGTGGCAAGACATCGCTCGGCTACTTCGGCGACGAGAAGGCTCCGGCCTTGGTATGGAGCGAGGAAGGCACGAAGACACAGGAAGTGGAACTTTACAAGGAAGACGAGACGACAGGCGATGTGGCCTACACGCTGGGACTCCCCATGTTTACGCAGGGCAACACCTATAAGTTCAAGGCTTCGGTGTATGAAGAATATCATTATTATGACGAGTCCGGTAACGTGATGGAAGATGTGATGACCGACAAGGTGCCCAGTCAGGACGCCGTGGTGAGTTTCCAGTCCACCATGTCAGGCTCTAATGATTTCGTAAGCGTGGAAGCCGATTCCACGGGTGTGGCTTATTGGAACTTCAAGGGCGCGAAAGTGGACCTGACCAGTGCCAGTGCCAACCTGAACGTGAAAGCCACGGTGGGCAACAGCGACAATGCCACTTCCATCTCATGGGTCAGCCCGTTCGACAAGGACAATCTCTTTATCACGCGGGGTACCGTGAGCAAGGGCAACGACTTCGTGACAGCCGGTCCGGACAAACTGTTGGCCGTGTTGCGCGACCCGCCGGGCAGCAACTCATATTCTTACCTGGAAAAGGGTACGACCTTTACCGAAACTTCCAGTTTCACGGGAACGACGACGATGGACGGTGAAGAAACCCTGGTGACGGACGTGGGTTATGACCTGATTACCTTTACCGGAGTGGGAGTGGGAACCATCAATCAACTGGAACAGTCGAGCGGAACGGAGGTCTCCCTGACCCATACAACGGAATGGGAAGACTCGGAAACGAAATCCTCGACCACGACCATCAACACCACTTTCACCACCAGTGACAGCGAGGACTACGTGGGCGCGATGGGCGACGTGTTCCTGGGTTATTCCACGAACCTGTCTTATGGTACGGCCGATGCCATTACGTTGGTAAGTGCGGATCAAATCGGAGTGGATAAAAAGTATACGGATGTGTATGAAGTGGCCGGTGAGGGCGAATACCGTCTGGTGAAGACCACTTCTTTCAATACCGGTACGAGTTTTGCCACGTTGTTTGCCTATCCGCAGGCACATATAGAAAACCGCCTGCTGCCCGAAATGGAAACGTTACGTAACAGCTTCTTACGGCAGCAGAACGAAATGACCGAGGCCGGATTCCAGGCTGAGGCCAACGCGACAAACCAGCCGATTTATGTGTCCCTGCTACCTGTCAGTGACCCGAATTACGCCAAGAGTAACAGCGACGAGGTGTTCAAGGAACATGACGACTATTACACGAACGAGGGCAAGTCGTTGTTCAACGGGCCGAGCTATAAAATCTATTTCCCGGCAGAACAAGTTCAGCGCACGGATACCATTCATGCCTTGAACCAGTCGATGGATGCCTGGATAGCCCGTTTGAGAGACAATGAACGGGCCAAAGTAGAAGCCATCGAAAACGGAAAGCTGATACAGAACTTCTCCATGCAGGCCGGTGCCACGGTGGAATACAGCAAGGGGTATTCCAATGTGGAAAACACCAGCGAAACGTTCAGTTTCGTGGTCGGCGGGGGATTTGCCACCGATGTGGAATTCAATGCCATGGGCTCGGGCTTCAAGATTGAGTTCAACGAGAGTGTGTCCAGGACGGAAGGTAATACGACCGAAAACGAAGAAGAAGCCGCGGTAAATGTGGGCTTCGTATTGGCCGATAGCGGAAACGACTATCTTTCCGTAGACGTTTATGATGAAGGGGGAGGAAAAAATGCAGACGTGGGCACCGGAGACATCGACTCCAAGGACCTGAACCTTTCCACTTTCATTTTCCGCACGCGTGCGGGTGCCACTTCCTGTCCGTACGAAGACGAGGAGGTGACGAAATATTACGAGAAGGGTACGGTCATCAGTGAGAAGACGCTGCAAGTCGAAGTGCCCGAAATCGCGGTTGAAAATGCTTTTATCGAGAATGTGCCTTCTGGTGAACCTGCCTACGTGACGCTTTACCTGCGTAATAACTCGGCAGTAAACGAGGATGCGTGGTTCAACCTGATTGTGGATGATCAAGCCAACCAGAGTGGTGCCGGATTGAAGATGGACGGTGGTGCCATAGGAAACGGACGCACGATACTTGTGCCGGCGGGCGAAACGCTGACCAAGGTGCTTGAAGTGACCAAAGGCCCCGGCTTGAACTACGACAATCTGCAACTGGTGTTGGCTTCGCAGTGCCAAGGTGACCCGACAGCCAATTTCCCGGCCATTGCGGACACCGTGACTTTCACGGTTCACTTTACGCCCAGTTGCTCGGATGTGAAAATCAAGACTCCGGCCAATAATTGGACTTACAATACGGAATTGCCGGTAGTGGACGTGAATGGTGTGAAGAAGCATTACATGAATGTGGACATCACGGATTTCAACGTGAACTATGATAATTTCAAGAGCATCAAACTACTGTATAAGCCTTCGAGCGATTCGGAAGAGAATTGGGTGACGTTGATGAACTATTTCAGTGATGAAAAGTATTACGAGGAAGCCATCAAGCAAGGCCTGAATGCAGAGATGATCCAAGCGGAAGACAAGGGTACCATCCGTTACAAGTGGTTCCTGGACGACATGCCCGACCAGCCTTACGACCTTTGTGCCGTATCGGTGTGCAACATCAACAACGTGGACGTGGAGAACTTCTCTGAAATCCATAGCGGTGTGAAAGACATGTACATCCCGCGTTTGTTCGGCACGCCCCAACCTGCCAACGGCATCCTGACCATCAAAGACGATGCGAAGATTACCTTCAACGAAGCGATAGCTGCCGGTTATCTGACCGACAACAACTTCAAGGTGACGGGTGTGAAGAACGGTACGGAAACGTCCCACTCCGTGGCAGTGGAAACAGACGGCAACGACAAGTTCGAAAGCGAATTGAAACGCAGTTTCCGCGGCAAGGACATCACGCTGGAAGCATGGATACAGCTTCCGGTCGACCAGGATGCTACATTCTTCCGTCATGGCGAAGGCGAAGATTCTTTGGCTTTCGGTATCACGTCCGACCGCAAGCTGAAGGCTGTGGTGAACGGTAATGTTTACATCTCAGACAAAGTGGTTTCTACCGAAGATGAAATCAATAACTATTTGGACAACTGGCATCATGTGGCTTTGGTTTTGGACCAGCAGGAAGACGGTGAGTCCGCAGGACGCATGGTGATGTACTACGACTTCAAGGCACGTATGGAACGTTCGGACATTCCGGCTTATACCGGAGCATCCAACTACACGTTGGCAGAAAAGCTGAAAGGACGGATTCACAATGTACGCGTATGGACGGAAGCCCGTACGGCTGGGCAAATCCAGTCCCAGAGCAATGTGCTCCTGAGTGGAAACGAACAGAACCTGCTTTCTTATTATCCGATGGACGAGGCCGAAGGCACTACGTTGAAAGACAAGGCCCGCGGCCTGAACTTGGGCATGAGCGGCGGTACGTGGATTCTGCCGGAAGGCAAGAGCCTGCAGTTGAACGGTGTCAATACCTACCTGAAACTTTCTTCCGGAAGCTCGGTCGTTATAGACAAGCAGACAGACTATACGATTGAACTCTGGTTCAAGGGAGACCATACCAACAAGAATGCGACCCTTCTGGCCAACGGACGTGCCGACGGCAATGACTGGGGAGGTTCTGAAAACCTGTTCTTCTTAGGATTCAAAGACAGCAAGCTGACATTCTGCAGCAACGGCCAGGTTCCGTTGGAAGCCAAGGGCAGTTACCTGGATGACAACTGGCACCACGTGGCCGTGTCGGCCAACCGCATGACAGGACGCGTCCAGCTTTACGTGGACGGCGAACTGAACACCTATGCCGATGTGACGGACTACGGGCAGATAGCTTCCGGATATATCTATGCCGGAGTGACGCCGGTGATTGTCAACGCAACCACCAACACGTATGAGCACCACTTCAAGGGCTGTCTCGACGATCTGCGCATCTGGAACCTCTATAAGGACGAGAAATCGGTGAACGAAGGCATGCGCATGAAAGCCGACAGCACGGCAATAGGACTTTTGGCTTATTACCCGTTCGAGGCTCACGGTGTGACGGAGCAGAATATCCCTGTTGTGAGGTTCTCGCTCAAGGATATGAAGAAGCAACCAGCCACATCATCACCAGTGCCCGATGCCATTGCAGTTATCGGAGATGTAGAAGTAGCTTCGGTAGACAATCCGGAGGACCGCGGCATGGTAGAAGAAGTCATGATGAATTCTGCCATTGCACCGGTGAAGGACAATGGCGGTGTGACAGACTTGTTGTTCGACTTCGTGGTCAACAACGACGCGCTTATCGTGACATTGAAGGAAGATCCTGCCAAGGTAGAAAAGACTACGGTGACCTTCTCTGTATCCGGTGTGCGTGACCTGAACGGCAACCGCATTGCTTCGCCAATAACTTGGACGGCTTATATCGACCGCAACCAGTTGAAGTGGGGCGAGGATGAAATCAGTCTTGAAAAGGGTGTGGACGAACCTTTGAGCTTCACGATGGAAGTGGTGAACAAGGGCGGTAATACGGAAGATTATACTATTAGCAATTATCCTTCATGGATAGATGTGGAACCGGCCAGCGGTACGCTTACTGCAACACAAAGCCAGAAAGTAACCTTTACGGTGGATGAAAGTGTGAATATCGGTACGTATAACGAAGTGTTCTACCTGACGAACAGCGAAGGTGTGTCCGAACCGTTGAACGTGACCTTGAAGGTGAACGGCAAGAAACCGGATTGGAGCGTGAATCCGGCTGACTACAAGTTCAACATGAACGTGTACGGCCAGCTCAAATTGAACGGCAAGTTCTCCAATGATACGGAAGACTTGTTGGCTGCATTCGAAAACGATGTATGCGTAGGTGTGGCTACCAACGAGTATATCAAGGTGAACGACATGTATTATGCGTTGCTGACCGTGTATAGCAACAGCGGTTCGCATGAGAACCTTGAGTTCAAGATGTGGGATGCTTCCACGGGACAGACTTATGTGGCTTCTCCTGAAAAAGAAATCGCATTCCGCGCGAATACGATTGTGGGTTCTCCGAAGTCTCCGGTCGTATTCTCCAACCTCGACCTGGTACAGCTCGACGTGGCTTTGGAAAACGGTTGGACATGGACATCGTTCAATGTAAGCAACGACAAGATGGCCGATATCTCCGAGATATTGAGGAACAACGAATGGGCTTCGGGCGACGAAGTGAAGCGTGAAGACGGCGGTGTAAGTACGTATGGTACGGAAACCGGATGGGTCGGTTCGCTCCGTTCGTTCGACAACGAGGGTATGTTTATGGTCCGTTCTTCTTATGCACAGACCTTGAGTGTGATTGGCAAGCCGGTAAATACGGCCGACAATATTCTTACCGTCCGCAGCGTGAACGATAAGGGTGTGGCCGTATGGAACTACATTCCTTATCTGGCCCAGAAGAACCTGACGTTGAACGAGGCTTTGGCCGGTTATGAAGCCGAAGAAGGCGACGTGGTGAAGAGCCAGAGCGGTTTTGCCATGTACAACGGCAATCTGGGCTGGATCGGTTCATTGACTTACATGCAGCCCGGTAGAGGCTATATGTTGCAGCGTATCGGTACGACCACGGCTACCTTGCAGTATCCGTCGGATAATACGCAAGGAGGACGTGCGAACGTGAAGACACGTTCAATGGGCAATGAACCGGAAATGGTTGATTACGGAGTGGCTAATACCAATTATGCACGTACCATGTCTATGGTGGCCACGGTGGAAGGCATAGAGGTGAACGAAGGCGACGTGCTTAAAGCATACGCCAACGGGGAACTCCGTGGCGAATCGCCGGTTATCTGCCGTGGAGAAAGCGATGAACCGCTCTTCTTCCTGTCTGTAGCCGGAGAACAGGCCGAGTCATTCGACGTGGTTGTGGAGCGAAAAGGCGAAGTGGTGGCATCGGCAGCCGGTGCAGGCAACTTCAAGGCCGACGATGTGAAAGGATCGTATGACAATCCGATTGTGATTTCATTCGTAGATCGGAACAGTCAGGCTGTCTATCCATCTCCGTTCTATAACGAACTCTTCATACGCAAACAGGTAGATCCGAAAGCCAAGGTGATAGTAACCATCAATGATACGAAGGGAACTACGGTAGCCATCTTTAGGGATTGCAACCGAGACGGACAAGTGGATATCCATTGGACCGATGCCTTGAACATGGCTCCCGGCGTTTACATGGTGAATATCAATGTCAACGGTAACGATGACGTATATAAAGTGATTAAAATTAAAAGATAAGTCAAATGGAATATAAACATTTAAAATATATTTTTCTGGGACTTGCATCTGTTTTCTTTGCCGCTTGTACGGAGGAAGACGACAATGTGAAAGTTCCTGAATATACAAAATTTGAAAACCCCGGTTGGATGCCGGCGGCGGGCCCTGTGCCCGCCACCGCACCTACCGACTGGACCATAGAGTTCGGTGGGGGAATGCAAGCCCCTTCTTGGGAAGTCGTGAAGGCATCGCCGATGCAGGCTCCCGACTGGCAGGCTCCCGATATGTTCATTTATCCGGCCAGTATGACGGCTGTGATCCGTATGTCGGACTATATCCGTCCCGCCATCACACCGGCCGACCGTTTGGCTGCTTTTATCGGACAGGAATGCCGTGGTATCGCGCAGCAGGTAGAGAATGCACAAGGAGAAGTTTTTTATCTGATTCAGGTGAAAGGCGAGCAAGCCGAAATGGGAAAAGTGGAGTTCCGGTATTACAGTGACCGGAAGAAGGAACTGTTTGTTGCAGCCGAGCAAGTGGCGTTCGAATCAGACATCACTTTGGGCAGCATGGATACGCCTCGTATGTTCACTTGGAATTCTCAAGGCGAGCTGCCTTATTACATGGACTTGGAAGTGAAAGTGGATTTGTCGGCTTTCGACCAGGGAGCGGTGGCAACTGGCGACATGGTGGGTGCTTTCGTCGGGAATGAATGCCGAGGGGTGGGACATGTTTCCGAAGAAGACGGGGCCTATATATTCCGTTTCCGCGCATGGGCTCGTGAAGAGACCGAGAAACTGACGTTACAATATTACACTTCGGATTTGAAAGACATATATGTCTATGGACCGGCCTGTGATTTCCTGCACACGCAGACGCAGAAAGTCGTGATGGACTTGAGGGAACATGGTTATATGGATCTCTATGTGGCTTTGCCCGACGTGGTGCGGCCTTATATGTCGGGAGCTGACAACGTGGCGGCTTTCGTGGGCGATCGTCCGTGTAGCATCGTGCAAGATGGGTTGGACGGCCATTACCTGCTGAAGATGAAAGGTAGCGCCGGTGATAAGATGTCTTTTCGTTATTATTGCGATTCGCTGAAACATGTGTTTGTCACGGAAGAATGCGCACGGTATACCGATGCTACCTCATGGGGCAGTGAGGCCGAATACAACGTGTTGCCGTTGGAAACGGCTTTCAAACTCGTTAATATGCGTGCTGTCTTCACGGTGGATTACTATGAAGCCATCAATACTGAGTTGGCCGAGGGCGACATGTTGGCGGCTTTTGTGGATGATGAATGTCGTGGGGTAGCCCGGGCTGAACGTTACGACGGACGTCTTATTTTCGATATGGATGTGACCGGCACGTTAGGCGTGGCCGAACAGTTCACTCTGAAGTACTATCACGTGGGCAACCGTTATATGTTCACTTGCGCTAAGATGTTTGATTTCGAAGCAGGCGGTTCTATCGGAAGCCGTAACCAGCCGATGGGGATCACATTGCAAGTCGTTGAATAATAATAGAGAAAATCATGAAGATAAGACAAATAATGATAGCGTCCCTGCTTCTGTTTTCGGGCACGAAAGCTTTGGCCCAGCCGGAACGGGTGTCTGTATGGGACGGATTCGGAGATAATGTTTATATGGATGCCGGTGTAGGCGTGCAGGCTCTTTTTGCGCCCGGCTGGCAAGATATAGCTTTTGGGAAACAGATTACCCCTGCTTTAAACTTAGGGGTTGGAAAATGGATAACCCCTTTTTGGGGGCTGCATCTCGATGTGTTCGGTTATAGCCAGAACGGCTATCGTGGAACGCCGTTGGACAAGGGAGTGGAACCTTTCTCTCCCTTAAACAGGGTAGACGTGGGCTACGACGGTTCTTTCCGCTATTACCTGCGTTATTTGGGTGTGCGGGCGGATTTTCGTCTCAGCTTGCTCAACCTGATTACAGGCTGTGAACGGGAAGGGGCTCTTTACGATTTGGTCCCTTTTGCAGGTATGGGCTACAAGCATGCTTTTGCTTATCGGGGAACCACGCGTGAGAACCTGTTTACAGGCCATGTGGGCGTCCGTAATCGTTTCAGCGTACACCGCCTGCTGGATGTCAATGTGGATGTGGTCAGCGAGTGGACAGACAATTATGTCAATCCCACAAAGGGCCGTTATATGGCCTCGGTGGCGTTGAGTGCCGGAGTGAGTGTCTATTTAGGACGCCGGGCTTTCCGCAAACCGGTGATTACGGTACCTGTCGAGGCTGTGCGTTACCGTGTAGATACGGTATTGGTACGCGAAGTTGAGGTTCCGGGCAAGGATAGGGTGATAGGTCGAGTGAATGCCGACCGTTCCAAGTGGAACGTGGTGATGGCTTCCATCCGCTTCTCAGTCAATAGGAACAAGCCGAACGAGGGGCAGGAGACCCAGCTCTACGAAGTGGCTCGTTTCTTGCATGACAATCCCGGGGCAGCCGTGTGTGTGGAGGGCTATGCCGACGCCACGTCCGGTTCCGAAGCCTACAACCGTGAGCTGGCCGGCCAGCGTGCGGAATATGTGAAAAAACAGTTGGTGGATAAATATGGGGTAAGGTCCTCGCAGGTAACCACGAAAACTGTCGGTACGGACGTGCAGCCCTATAAGGGGGAGCCTGTATGGAACTGTGTGGCATTGATACGTCTGGTAAAGTAGTCTTATAAGAATCCGGAATGAAAAAGCCGTCTCATGTGTGATATGGGACGGCTTTTTCTGTTATATTTGCAGTTAGAAAGATTTAAAAGCGATGTGATATGGAAAAGAATACTGTATTGATAACCGGCGCTTCCTCGGGAATAGGAGAGGGATGCGCCCGCAAGTTTGCCAAGAACGGGCACCGGCTGATTCTGAATGGCCGTAACGTGGAGAAACTGAATGCCGTAAAGGACGAATTGGAAGAAAAATATAAGACCTACGCTTCGGATGCAATGTAGATCGGTATTCGGAAATCACTCCATTTGT
>ERZ773144.817-NODE-817-length-30528-cov-4.761133_pt1 | contig 30528 bp, 24 predicted proteins | sample MGYA00580849_ERZ773144 | MGnify/ENA primary metagenome ERZ773144 (study PRJEB29015, sample SAMEA2737861) | human gut metagenome | biome: human gut; feature: human-associated habitat; material: faeces | place: China | collected 2012 ...
AGTTTTTGCCCCTTATCACAAATACTCAAAATTATTATATTTTATAATTTATTTAAGATTTTAAATTTTTATAAATCTAATATAGTAATAAGTATATAATAAATTATATCAAACTTTTTAAGGCATATGTTTTTCACTGAAACTTCTTTTTAGTTGCAGATAAATACATTTTCCTGTAAAATTATCATTAAATATATATTTAGGGGGAAAAGATGGATAAATATGTTATTAGAAAAGGAACTGCAGGTGATTTAGATGAATTAGAAAAATTATATGATTCTTTAAATGACTATCTAGAACAGAATATTAATTATCCTGGTTGGAGAAAAGGATTGTATCCAGTAAGAGAAAATGCTGCCAATGGAATAAAAAATGAAAATTTATATATAATAGAAATAAATGAACAGATTGCAGGAACTGTTATATTGAGCCATGAACCTGAAAAGGCTTATAATAAAGCTCTGTGGAAAACTGAAAATAATTATGAAAATATCATAGTTATACGAACTTTTGCTGTCCATCCAAAATTTATGAAAAATAATGCTGGATTTTCTCTTATGAAGTTTGCAGAAAAATTTGGAAAAGAAAATGGGATGAAATCTATCCGTTTAGATGTTGCTATTCAAAATACTCCTGCCATATCTTTATATGAAAAATTAGGATATGAGTATATTGATACTGTAGATTTAGATCTCAATATATCTTGGCTGAAATGGTTTAAATTATATGAACTTCTCTTGTAATATAGATATTTTATAAGTTTTTTGTTTTCACAATGTAGTGTTAAAAGTATTTTTATGTTATAATGAAATATAAATTGAATATTTTGAGGAGCATTGTATTTATGGAAGAAAGAAAAAACTTTTGGAAAATTTGGGGTAAATTTGTTGGATTGCTTCTAGCAGTTCTGGCATTATGGATACTTCTAATATTTATATGTGATAAAGTATTAGGAAAAACTTTTGAAGAATTGAAATATATCCATTACTTTATTTTATTAGTTGTAATAATAAAAGTAAAAAAATGGTTCTTAAAGAAGCTGGATGAGGAAGATGAAAAAGAAATAATTGAAAAACATAAAACTGATGAAATATAGTTTTGGGCAGGAGGATTCAAATGAAAACTAGGGAAGTGGAATTTTACCAGAAACAATTAATGGATGGACTAGCTTATGTCTTAGGCGAAAATGATCCTTTCTCTGGAAATTTTATATACAGATATCGTGATGGTGAAATTAAAACAATTGAGCCTTATGTAAACGGTCTTAAAGAAGGAACTGAAATAAAATTTTATGAAAATGGTCAGATAAAAGAGTCGATAGATTTCGAAGCTGGACATATTTCTGGTGATTCTATTCAATATTATGAAAATGGTCAAATGAAAGAATATATGGGATTTCAAAATGATAGAATGGATGGGGAATGGGTAAAATATTATGAAGATGGTTCTGTTAAAACAAGAGGATTCTTTAAAAATGGTAAACTTAATGGAAACAAAATCACTTATTACCCTAATGGTGCAATAAAGGAATTAGCTTCATTTAAAGATAATCTGCTTCATGGAAGATATGAAACATACTTTGAAAATGGCGAAATAGAAGTTAGTGAGAATTTTTCCAATGGACTTCTTGAAGGAGAAGCTATCTACTATTATGAAAATGGCGAAGTAAAAATAAAAGAGGAATATAAACTTCATGTAAAAAATGGTAAATATGTAAGATATTATGAAAATGGAATCATTAATGCTGTGGGAAATTTTAAAGAAGGACAGCTTAATGGTGACTGGAGTATGTTTTATGAAAATGGTAAACTTTTAGGTACTGCTTCTTTTAAAGAAGGAGAAATAACAAAAGATGATGATGAATAAAATTATAGAAGACAGAGTATTTTGCTTTGTCTTTTTTTATTTCTGGTTATTTGTTTATTGCTAAAAAGAAGAGGAAATAAAAGAGTCTTTGGAGTATAATATTATAAGCATATTTAAACAAAAAATAATAGTGGTAAAAAACCTATTGTTGTAATAAAATATAAAAAACAATTAAATAACATAAAGGAGGTAAAATTGAAAAATTTAATCTTAGCAGTTTACTCTATTTTAATAGCAGGTTGTTCTGCTCTTAATACCTCTGATAAAAATGCTGAATTACTTGATAATCTCTCATTAAAAGAAAAGGAAAGCAAGGAATATATAAAACAATATAATAACATCCTTACTTTAGAAACAGCTTTAAAATTAAGTGTAGATAGGAACCTTGACTTAAAAGTAAAAATTCTTGAAGAGGAAATAGCAAAACTTGATAAAAGGATAGCATTTGGCAATTTTCTTCCAAAAATATCATTAGGATACAGTTATACTATGTTAAACAACAAAGTTATGGGTGAAGCTTTAGATACTGGAATACCTGCTCTACCTGGATTTCCTGCAGCATTAGAGGGAAGGCTGCTTGATAAAAGTTTTTCTCTTTTCAATGTCAATGCACAAATGCCTATTTTTGTTCCATCTACATGGTTTTTATATAGTGCCAGACAAAAGGGAGAAAATATCTCTGTTCTTACTAGAGAGCTTACAGAAAAAATGATTAAACTCCAAACGATTGGAGAATATTACTATATTCTTGCTTTAGAATCTGAAAGAGAATATTTATCCAAAGAACTGGCTTCTGCTCAGGAGTTAAATAAAAATGCCAAAGTTGCACTGGAAACTGAAAGTATTCTAAAATGGGAGTATGAAGGAACAGAACAAATGATCAAAATGAAAGAACATGCTTTGAAGCAAAATGAACGTGATCTTCAAAGTGCAAAAATTTCTTTGATGAATAACCTTAATCTTTATCCATTTTTAGATATCCAGCTGCAAAAACCATCTCCTTTCACAGAAAATAATATTTCTATGGAAGAAGCTGTTTATGAATCTTTAAAAAACAGCGATTTTATAAAAATAAGAGATACTGCTGCGGACATGAATGAGGATGCTGTAAAAATAGCAGTTACAAATTTTCTTCCAAAAATAGTTTTAACTGGAGGATATATAAATACAAGTAATGAAGCTCTAGCTGACCCTGATTTCTTTATGGGTACTCTTGGAGGATTTTTTTCTATATTTAATGGTTTTCAAAATGTAAACGAATATAAGAAAGCCAGAAAAAATCAGGAAATTGCTTTTATTAGAAAAGAACAGGAGATAATGAAAGTTATTTTTGAAACTGTCAATGCATATAATGTGTTGGAAAGTTCTAAAGAAGAAAGAGATATAGCTTCAAAAAATTATATTGTAAATAAAGGAAGATTTGAACAGAAAAAAGCTGAAAAAGAAGTAGGAGCTATTGATAACTGGGAATACATAAAAGCTTTAGCTGATTACGAACAAGCTTTAAGTATAAAAGAAAAAACTGAATATAAGTATCAAATTTCTCTTTCTTCCCTTAATATGCTTATGGAAAAATCTATATTTACAAAAGGAGAAAAGATATATGAAAAATAGAAGAATAAAATCAATGATTTTGATTGCTGCTTCTATCTTGTTAATTTCTTCATGTGGAAAACAGCAAGAAGAAGAAATAATAATTCGTCCTGTAAAAATCATGGAAATAAAAAATTCTGATAGCATTGAATATTTTTCTTTTTCTGGAATAACTACTCCAAGTAAAGAAACAATTCTATCTTTTAAAATTGCAGGGCCATTGGAAAGTATGAATCTCACTCAGGGGCAAATAATAAAAAAAGATGAGATACTGGCTAAAATGGACAGCAGAGATTATAAAATAAATCTGGAAGTATATAAGAAAAAATATGAAGCTGCAAAAGCTTCAGCTGATAATGCAGTTCTTCAATATGATAGAGCTGAAAAACTTTATAAAGCAGATGCTATGACAAAAAAGAATTTTGATGCAGTAACTGCTCAGAAAAAAGCTGCTGTTTCTCTTTTAAAAGAAGCACAGCAGGGAGTAGAAAATGCTCAAAATAAATTAAAGGATACTGAGCTTAGAGCTCCATTTTCAGGATATATTTCTAAAAAATTTGCTGATGCAGGAAGTGTTGTAAATGCTGGAACACCTGTAGTTTCTCTTTCAGCTGATGAAAATCCAGAAGTAACAATCAGTGTTGCTATTAAAGATACTGATATTTTAAAAAATGCTGTATCATTTATTTTTGTTCCAAATGACAGTGAAAAAAAATATGAATTAAAACTTAAAGAAATTGGAAAAAATCCTGAATTTTCAAAATTGACTTATCCTGCTACTTTTGAATTATTAGATGGAAAAGATATCAGAATGGGAATGAGTGGAAAAGTTATAGCTTCTATAAAAAGAGATGAATCCTCACCTATTATTATTCCTGCATCTGCCCTTTTTGAAGATAACGGAAGTAAAGTATATATTTATGATAATGGTGTAGCAAAAGCAAGAAAAGTTAAAATAGGCAATCTCCATTCTGATGGAAATATAGTAATTCTGGAAGGATTAAATAAAAATGACAAAGTTATCACTGCTGGTGTTAATACTATCATTGATGGAGAAAAGGTAAAACTTATTCCAGAAGAAAGTGATACTAATGTTGGAAATGTCTTATAAGAGGTGGAGTATATGAATATAATCGATTACTCGATAAAAAATAGAACAGTTACACTTTTTCTGACATTTGTCATTATAGCAGGAGGAATTTTTTCTTATGTTAACCTTGGAAAATTAGAGGATCCTGAATTTAGAGTAAAAGAGGCTATTGTTGTGACCTTGTACCCTGGAGCTGATCCTCATCAAGTTGAGCTGCAGGTAACAGATGAAATAGAAAGTGCCCTTCAACAAATTGCAAATGTTGAATATATTGAAAGTGTTTCTAAAGCTGGTTATTCAGAAGTTAAAATAAAATTAAATGAATCGTTAAAAGCAGAAGTAATAGATCAGTATTGGGATAATGTAAGAAAAAAAATAAATGATGTTCAAAAAAATCTTCCTACAGGAGCTATTTCTTCAGTAGTTTTAGATGACTATGGGGATGTATATGGAATGTTTTTTGCTGTGACAAGTGAAGGATATTCTAAGGAAGAATTGAATAGGTATGTAAATTATATAAAAAGAGAACTCCATTCTATTCCTGGGGTATCAAAAACTGCTGTCTATGGAAAAGTTGATTCTGCTGTAGAAGTAGTCATTGACAGAGAAAAGATAGACGCTCTTGGAATAAATGAAAAACTTATACTTACTTCTTTTATCTCTCAAAATCTTCCTGCCTACAGTAATTCTATAGAACATGGAGATATGAAAATAAGAGTAGATATCAATGAAGCTTTTAATAGTTTGGAAGATATAGAAAATCTGGTGATTTTTTCTAAAGATAATTTAAGAGGTGGAGAAGAAACTGTTTTCCTGAAAGATATTGCAGTTGTAAAAAAATCTTTTTCAACTCCTGTAAAAAGTAAAATGAGATATAATATGAAAGAAGCTATGGGGCTTATGCTCTCACCAGAGGTGGGAACAAATGTTATAAATACAGGTAAAGCTATTGATAAAAAACTTGATGAAATAAAGAAAAATCTTCCTATGGGAATAGAAATTGAGAAAGTGTATTACCAGCCAGAGCTTGTTACTAATGCTATCGGTCAATTCGTTAATAATCTTGTTGCCTCAGTAGTAGTAGTGGTTGGAGTTCTTTTATTTACAATGGGTATGAGAAGCGGACTCATAATAGGAAGTGGACTTATTCTTTCTATATTAGGAACGTTGATATATATGCTTGCTGTTAAAATGGATATGCAGAGAGTTTCTCTTGGTTCATTTATAATTGCTATGGGAATGCTTGTTGATAATGCTATAGTTGTAGTTGATGGAACACTTACCAGTCTGGAAAAAGGGGAAAATCGATATGAAGCATTAACTAAACCAGCTAAAAAAACTGCTGTTCCTCTGCTTGGGGCAACTGCCATTGCTGTAATAGCATTTCTTCCTATGTATTTAATGCCAACTGATGCTGGAGAATATATTTCCACTCTTTTCTGGATAATGGCTGTTTCCTTAGGTTTAAGCTGGATATTAGCCTTAACTCAAATACCTGTATTCTGTGATATCTTTTTAAAAATAGACAAAGAAAAAGATAAAAATGGGAGAAAAGAAAAATTTTATGATTTATGTCACAAATTTTTAGAAAAAGTTTTAGCACATAAATTTCTTTCTCTGGGAATAGTCATTGGAGCATTTTTATTTTCTATGCTGCTTTTTACAAGACTGCCTATTACCTTTTTCCCTGATTCTGATAAAAAAGGATTTGTTGTAAATTTATGGCTTCCTGAAGGAACTTCACTTGATAAAACAGATAAAGTGAGTCAAATAGTAGAAAAAGAATTGCTTAAAGATAAAGATATAATAAATGTAACAGCAGCAGTTGGATCTTCTCCTTCCAGATACTATGTTGCAACTATTCCAGAGTTACAAAACAGCAGTTTTTCTCAGCTTATTATTTCAGTAAATAAATTAGAGAGTGTAAATAGAATTGGAGAAAATATAAAAAAATTTGTTAAAGAAAATATTCCTGATACTAAAATAGAGGTAAGAAAATATGTAAATGGTATTCCTACTAAATATCCTGTAGAAGTGAGAATACTTGGCCCTGATCCATATGTACTGAGAAAGTTGTCTAAAGAAGTTATGAAAATTATGAGAACTGTACCAAATGCAGAAAATATACAGACAGATTGGAAAAATAAAGTTTTGACATGGTCTCCTGTATTATCTCAAAATATTGAAAGAAAAAATCTGATTTCTCCATTAGATGTTGCCAATTCATTAAATAGAGCAACAGAAGGAATGACTCTTGGAAAATATAAAGAGGGAACTGAAATAATGCCAATAGTTCTAAGAGAAAAATCTGGCGGACAGCAGCTTGAAATTAATAATATTGGTCAGACACCAGTATGGGGATTAGGAATAAAAAGTCTTCCTTTAAATAGAATTATTGAAAAAGAAAGTTTAAAATGGGAAGATCCTGAAATCTGGAGAAGGAACAGAGTAAGAGCTATAAAAGTTCAATGTGATATTTCTGGAGGTGTCACTGCTGAAAGTATTAGAAAGGCAGTTGAAACAGAAGTAAATAAATTATCTCTTCCAGAAAATTATAAAATTGAATGGGGCGGAGAATATTATGAGCAGAATAAAAATGTGGCTGCTGTATTCTCTAGTCTTCCATTACAGGGAACTATTATGTTTTCAATATGTGTACTTTTATTCGCAACTCTGAAAGATCCATTTATAATTTTTGCTATACTCCCTCTTTCATTTATAGGAATAGCACCTGGATTATTTTTCACAGGAAGGTCTTTTGGATTCATGTCTATAATAGGAGCTATAAGCCTCAGTGGTATGATGATAAAAAATTCTATTGTTCTTATAGACGAAATAAAATATGAGATAAATGTGGATAAAAAAGACCCCTATACTGCTGTTATTGATTCAGCAGTAAGCAGAATAAGACCAGTTTCCATGGCATCAGTTACAACAATTTTCGGAATGCTGCCTCTTGTATTTGATCCATTATACGGAGATATGGCTATAACAATAGTTTTTGGACTTACAGCTTCAACTATGTTGACACTGTTTGTTGTTCCACTTTTATATTCTTTATTATATAAAATTGAAAAGAAACAATAAAATGAAAAGATCAGAGGAGAAGAGATATTTCTTTCCTTTGATCTTTTTTATATTTTTATGAAATTTCTAATATATCCTCTATAGGTTTGCCAATTATATCTTCAAAATATTTTTTGATATCATAAATAGCTCCCCATCTTTTAGTAGTATACTCATTTACTCCATACCTCATTGCTACATCTACAAATCTTTTTTCAAGAAAGCAAAAACCATTTGGAAGAGCTAGGCTATCACACATTTGAACTAATTTATCATAATCGTCATAGACAGCTTCAGTTATAAATTTTTTCATAAATTCATAGTCTTCTTTGGTCATATCCCATTTTCCAATAGATGTAGTTATATCTTTCAACATAAAAGAATGTGTTATGCATATCTGAGCAACTTCTTTCCATCCTTTGGACATACAATATTTATATCCTTCTAGCATATGTCTTTCCTGCACTATTCCAACTCTTCTTCCTATATCATGAAGCAATCCAATTATATAGGCTTTTTCACTGTTCATATGAGGGCAATATTCTGCAATTTTCTCACAGGCAAGAGCTGTATATTTAGAATGACTTATCCACTGTCCTGGATTAAGTTCTCCTGCTTCTTCTAATTCTCTTTCAGCAGTTTCTCTGTCTGGATATCCTATTTCCTCATATTTTACTTTTTCTGCAATTTCAGTTAAAGCTTTATTAAAAATGTCATATCCATCATTATTTAAATGGATTCCATCTACAGTATACTTATCTGCCAGCAATTCACGAACATCTAAAAACAGGTTATAAATATCAAAGAAATATTCATTGTATAAATTTTTTAATTTAGTATTTAACATTTTAGATTTTGCATTTATTCTTGGAGTATCACTTGGAAGCATACTTAATATTATAAGTTTTTTAAATCTTTGCCTGAGTATTTCTACAGTTTTATTATAATAATCTAACGTATATTCTTCTTGAAAACCACATAAAATATCATTTACTCCTACTAAAAGTATTCCAATATCTCCTTTTATTTCAGGTTTTTCTTCCAGAAGCCATAATACATCTCTTGTTTTAAATCCTGCATGCCCATAATTTATATACTTACTGCTGTAATTCCAATCTATAATACTGTCACCAAGCATAACTATTTTTTCTAATGCCATTTTTATTCAGCCTCCTTATCTAACAATTAAATTATATTATAGATAAATTATAAAAACAATAGAATCTTCTTGAAATTAAAGAAAGAAAATGTTAGTTTTTTATTATGAAATTATTTTTTATCTATTTGATTATCGGACTTTTTTATATGGATAAAAATAAAATATCTGTACTCTGCTTTTTCATAACAGCTATACAGATATTCTAATTTTATTTTATTTCTTTTTTTATAAGCAGTTCTGCAATTTGAACAGCATTAGTTGCTGCTCCTTTACGTACCTGATCCCCACAGCACCAAAGTGTTAATCCTTTTCCTTCATCATTACTTATATCCTCTCTTATTCTTCCAACATATACCAAGTCTTGATCACTTGTATCTAAAGGCATAGGATATTTTTTATTTTGAGGATCATCTACTAATTTTACTCCATCTGCCTTCCTTAATATTTCTCTTGCTTTTTCTGCATCTATTCTATCTTTAAATTCAATAGTTATAGATTCAGAATGACTTCGATACACTGGAACCCTAATACATGTACAGTTAACTTTTAACTTGGGATTATTTAATATTTTTCTTCCTTCATTCTGAAATTTCATTTCTTCTGAACTGTACCCTTTTTCATCAAATCCACCTATCTGTGGTATTAAATTATAAGCTATTTGATAAGGAAATGTTTCCATAGTAAAATCCTTTCCCTCTGCTATAGCTTTTATTTCTGCATCCAGTTCAGTTATACCCCCACTTCCAGCACCTGATACAGCTTGATAAGTAGATACTATCATTCTTTCTATTTTAGAATATTTATTAAGTTCATTTACTGCTACCAGTCCTATTATAGTTGCACAATTTGGATTTGCAATAAGTCCCTTATGGGCTTCTATAGCCTCTGGATTTACTTCTGGTACTATAAGAGGTACATCATCTGCCATTCTATAAGCACTGCTGTTGTCTATCACTATTGCACCATTTTCTATTGCAGTTGGAATAAATTCCTTAGCCTGTTCATTTTCCACTGCTCCTAATAATATATCTATTCCTTCATAAATTCCTTTTTTAGCCTCTTCTATTTCATATTCTTTTCCTTTAAAAAATACTTTTTTCCCAGCACTTCTGCTGCTGGCAAAAAGTCTTATATTTTCTACTGGAAAATTTCTTTCTTCCAATACTTTCAACATTTCCTTACCTACTGCTCCAGTAGCTCCGAGTATTCCTATATTATATTTTCTCATTTTTATATCTCCTTAAATAACAAAATTATTATATATAACATTTATTGCTTTTTCAAAATCTTCATTTTCAACTCCAACTATAATATTTATCTCATCTGACCCTTGAGATATCATTCTGATATTTACTCCACTGTTTCCTATGGCAGCAAAAAGCTTTCCAGACATTCCAGGTCTGTCAGCCATATTTCTTCCTACAGTAGCTATAAGACTTATATTATCTATTACTTTTACTTCAGAGGGTTCACATTCCCTTTTGAGATCTGCCACTATTTCATAAAGATATTTTTTTATATTCTCAGTGGCTGCTACTATAGAAAATGTATCTATCCCAGTAGGAATATGTTCTATACTTACTTTATACTTTTCAAATATCTCTAAAGCTTTTCTTATAGCTCCTACTTCTCCTGACATATGATCTTTATATATTGATATAACAGAAAAATCTTTTTTTCCTGCTATTCCAGTTATAAAATAATTTTTGGCATTTTTCAATAACTCATTATTTTCATCAACTATTATAGTTCCAGGATTTTCTGGAGCATTTGTATTTCTGATATTGATAGGAATATTAGCTTTTTTTACTGGTGCTACTGCATCAGTATGAAGTACATTAGCTCCCATATATGAAAGCTCTCTCAATTCACTATATGTTATTATTTCTATTCTCTTAGGATCTTTAACTACATTTGGGTCTGCCATTAGTATTCCAGATACATCAGTCCAGTTCTCATAAATAGCAGCTTTTATGCAATCTGAAACTATAGCTCCTGTTATATCTGAACCTCCTCTGGAAAAAAGTTTTATTTCTCCATTTGGTAATGTACCATAAAATCCCGGAATAACTCCCTTAGGACTTCTTTCTACTGCTTTTTCCATCGCTTCTCTTGTTTTTTCAGTATCTACTTTTCCATTATAATCAAAAAATATTACATTTTCAGCATCTATAAAATCATATCCTAAATATTCCGCCATTAACATTCCAGCAAGATATTCTCCTCTGCTCACTAAATAATCTCTGTTCATTCCTTTTTTCATCCTGCTTTTTATTATTCTGAATTCGCTCTCAAGATTACATTTCAATCCTAATTCATCTCTTATTTCTAAATATCTGTTTTCTATAATAGAAAACATACTTTCATATGAAACAGAATATTTTATATGAGCATAACAAAGATATAATAAATCAGTTATTTTATTATCTTCTTTAAATCTTTTTCCAGCAGCTGACACTACTACAATCCTTCTGTTTTCATCATTTTCTATTATATTTTTTACTTTTTTAAACTGTTCTGCATCAGCTAGTGATGATCCTCCAAATTTTGCTACTTTTATCATTTTAGTCTCCTTTAATTTCTAGTTCTCAAATCTAGCATAAAATATTTCTTTTTCCAGATATTTTTCTGCTGCTTTTTTCATAGCACTGCAGTCTATCTCTTTAGTTATATAAATAATATTTCCTGAATATTCTAATTTTTTTTCAATAATATCAGAATTATCTTCTGCAAATTGTTCATCATTAATTCTTACATAGTATTTCCCTATTATTAGAGAACTGTCTTTTATTAAACTTTTTTCAAATTTTCTTTCAATTAAATTTCCTTTAGCCTCCATAATATCAATTATATCCTGTACTATTGCATTTCCAGTTGGAAGTTTACCTGCTCCCTGTCCATAAAATTTTAATTCTCCTATAGTTTTTCCAGAAATAGTTCCTATATTAAAATTTTGTGGTACTGTTGCTTCTATTCTGTCATTTTTAAAAAGTACTGGCTCTACTGTAGCACAATACCTATTTTCTGCTTTTTTTCCTTTTGCAATAAGTTTTACTGTATAACCAATATTATTAAAATATTCTATATCTTTTTTTTGTATATTTCTTATTCCAAAAACATCTATTTCTTTTTCTGGTATTTCACATTCAAAAGCCAGACTAGAAGTTATCAACAGCTTTCTCATTATATCTATTCCATCTATATCAGCTGATGGGTCACTCTCTGCATATCCTTTTTCCTGTGCCTTTTTTAATATTTCCTGAAATTCATAACCTTTTTTAGTCATATTATCCAATATAAAATTACTTGTTCCATTAAATATTCCATACACTTCGCTTATCTCATCTATTCTTTTTGCTTTTTCTAAAGACTTTATCCATGGAATTCCACCACAGACACTTGCTTCATATTCAAATGATACACCATTCTCATAAGCCGTTTTGGTAAACTCCTTTAAATATGCAGCTACTACTGCTTTATTTGCAGTTACTACATTTTTTTTATTTTTTAAGGATTTTATTATATACTCATATGCAGGATGAATTCCTCCCATTACCTCCACTACTAAATTAATATCTTTATCATTTAATATTTCCTCTGCATTTGTAGTTATTATATCCATAACTTTATCTTTTTCATCTTTTACAAGAATCTTTTTCACTTCTATATCATTAAAAAAACAGGTTGGACTGCTCTTAACTATCTCATATACTCCACTTCCTACTGTTCCAAAACCTAATAATCCTATTTTCATATTTTACCCCTTTCAAATTATTTTTTGTTTTTATTGGAAAAACACTTGTATTTATTTGAAAAACATTATATCATAGCAAGTAGGTAAATGCAATAACAATTTGGAGGAAAATTTATGAACAGCAAATTTGAAAGTACAAGAGAACAAAATATAGCATGCTCAGCTTCACAAGCTGTAATAAAAGGAATAGCAAGTGATGGAGGACTTTTTGTAAGAAGAGATATGGAAAATCTAAAGATAAATATTTCTGAATTAAAAGGTAAAAAATATACTGAGATAGCTGAAATAATTCTTTCTAAAATATTAGATGACTATTCAGAAAAAAGTATAAAATATTGTGTAGAAAGTGCTTATGATAAAAAATTTAGTTCTAATGATATAACTCCCTTAGTTAAGGTTGGAAATGACTATATATTAGAGCTATTTCATGGGCCTACTTCTGCTTTTAAAGATGTGGCTCTGTCTGTACTTCCATACCTTTCTACTGAGGCATTAAAACTAAATAAAATAAAAGAAAAAATTCTCATATTAACAGCAACTTCCGGGGATACTGGAAAAGCTGCTTTAGAAGGCTTCAAAAATATTGAGGGAATAAAAATACTGGTCTTTTTTCCAAATGATGGTGTCAGCAAAGTGCAGGAAAAGCAAATGATATCACAAGATGGAAATAATACATATGTTTATGCTATAAATGGTAATTTTGATGATGCACAAAGTGAAGTTAAGAAAATATTTACAGATGAGGAAGTAAAGAAAAAGCTAAAAAATAAAAATTATTCTCTTTCTTCTGCCAATTCTATAAATATAGGAAGATTGGTTCCTCAGATAGTTTATTATTTTTATTCATATATGAAATTAGCTGAAAGCAATGAAATTAGTTTAGGAGAAAAAGTTAATTTTACTGTTCCTACTGGAAATTTTGGTGATATTCTTGCTGGGTATTACGCAGAACTTATGGGACTCCCTGTAAATAAATTAATATGTGCTTCTAATGAAAACAATGTTTTGTATGATTTTATTCAAACTGGAACATATGATAGAAATCGTCCATTCTATAAAACATTATCTCCATCTATGGATATATTAATATCCAGTAATTTGGAAAGACTTATATATCATTTAAGTGGAAATGATAATAAATATATAAAATCACTTATGGATGAATTAAAATCTGATGGGAAGTATACTGTAACTCAAGAAATAAAAAGCTGTATAGATAATCTATTTTATGCTGGATATACTAATGATTTACAAACAAGTGAAACAATTAAAAATGTCTATAATGAATATAATTATCTTTTAGATACACATACTGCTGTAGCATACAATGTCATGAAAGAGTTTAAGGAAAAAGATTCTAACCATAAAAATATAGTTCTAGCTACAGCCAGTCCATATAAATTCAGCAAAGCTGTTTATGAATCTCTCTTTGGAGAAAATAATTCTGATGAATTTAAAATTATGGAATTGTTAAGTGAAAAAACAGGAGTTCCTATCCCTGAAAATCTTAAAAATTTAAAAAATAAAAAAGATATACATACTTCAATTATAAATAAAGAAGATATGAAAAACTGTTTTGAGGTGATATTATGATTACTGTAAAAGTCCCTGCAACTACAGCAAATATTGGCCCTGGTTTTGATACTTTGGGACTTGCTTTTAAACTTTATTCATATTTTACTTTTAAAAGAATTGAATATGGTTTAAGAATTGTTGGTTGTGAAGAAAAATATCAAAATGATTCTAATTTAGTATATACATCATTTAAGAAAACTTTAGAAATTCTAAATTATCCTGTCACAGGTATAGAAATAAGTATAAAAAGTGATATTCCTGTATCCAGAGGGCTGGGAAGCAGTGCTGCCTGTATTGTTGGGGGAGTAATGGGGGCAAATATTATTGCTGGAAATCCATTATCTAAGGATGAAATATTTAAAATATGCAATGATATTGAAGGGCATCCTGATAATATAGCCCCAGCTCTTTTTGGAGGCCTTACAGCTTCTTTAGTGGAAGATGGTATTCCATATACTGTTCAATATAATATTAGTGAAAATCTTTATTTCTGCGCATTAGTACCAGATTTTAGATTGTCTACAGTGGAAGCAAGAAAAGTTCTTCCATCTGAAATACCATATCAAGATGCAATATACAATGTATCAAGAATTGCTGTTTTATTAAAAGCTCTTGAAAATGGTGATGAAATTCTTATAAAAAAAGCTCTCTCTGACAAACTTCATGAAAAATACAGAAATGTTCTTATCAATGAATATGAAGAAGTAAAAGAAATTTGTGAAAAAAATGGAAATACAGCTCTTTTTATCAGTGGATCAGGGCCAACATTGATGAATATTGCAAAAACTAAAGATTTTCAGTGGAAGATAGAATATGAGATAAAAAATCTAAAAAACAGCTGGATTATCAGAACTTTAGATATAGATATGAAAGGAGCAGTTATTTTATAGGAGGATACCATGAAAGAAAAATACCTTATTGTCAATAAAAAAATACTTCCAGATTATTTTGAAAAAGTAGTTGAAGCTAGAAATCTTTTAACTGAAGGTAAAGTAAAAGGAATAAGTGATGCTGCAAAAATTGTTGGAATCAGCAGAAGCACTTACTATAAATATAAAGATTATGTCTTTCTTCCTTCTGACAACAGTATAGGAAGAAAAGCTCTGGTTTCTATGATGCTTGAGCATAAAAAAGGAGTTTTGTCTGAAGTTCTTAATTATCTATCATTTGTGAATGGAAATATAATTACAATAAATCAGAATATCCCTATAAATAATGTAGCTTCTGTAGTAATATCCTTAGATATTTCAGATATAACTATTCCTATTGAAGATATCATTATAGGAATAGAGCAGATAAACTATGTAAGTTCAACAAAGCTTCTTTCATTAGAATAATAAATAAAAGAGAGAAATTTAAAAAGCAAAATAAATTTTATTTTAGAAATTAGAGAAATTTGTATAATTAATGAAATGAATAAAATATAAAAATATATTTAAGCAAAACAAGTTTTCATTAATTGGAACAGTTAATATTTTAACTGCCCTAATTATTAAAACACAACATTGGAACTGCTGTAATCCTTATCTTCTTTATATTTTAAAAACAAAATTAATGACAAATCTCTTTACTGTAAAATTTTAAATTATATCTTTGCTTAAAAGTTTCTCTCTTTTTTATCTTAATGGAACAAACCCATTTCCCTTTTTTCCTAAATTCCAGTCATTTTTTTCAAATCATTGCATATAAATTGTGCTTTTGAACCAAAAATAGCTTGAACTCCATTAGTTCCCACTTTCAGTATTCCAGAAGCTCCTAGTTTTTTTAATTCCTGATCACTTACTATTTTTGTATCTTTAACTTCCACTCTCAATCTTGTTATACACGAATCAAGAGATACAAGGTTATCTTTTCCGCCTAATGCTTCTAAAACTCCTACTGCAAGTTCATCTGACTTCACTTCAGAACCTGAAGATGCTGAAACAGTTTCTGCAATTGTTTCTTCTCTACCAGGAGTCATTAAGTTAAATTTTCTAATAGCGAATCTAAACCCAAAATAGTAGACTACTGACAGACATAATCCTACTACTATTACTAAATACCAATTATTTTGAAATCCACTTGTTCCTGGAAGAACTCCAAAAGCGATATAGTCAATAAGCCCTCCAGAAAATGTCATTCCTATTCTTACATTAAGCATGTTCATAAGCATAAATGAAAGTCCTGCAAATATACAATGAATTCCATAAAGAATAGGAGCCACAAATAAGAATGAAAATTCTAATGGCTCTGTTATTCCTGTAAGAAATGAAGTCAGGGCTGCTGAAAAGAGTATTCCTCCTACCAGTTTCTTATTAGCTGGTTTAGCTTCCTGATACATTGCTAAAGCCGCTGCTGGCAATCCAAACATCATAAATACAAATTTTCCAGTAAGGAATTTCCCTGCTCCTTGATAAGTATCACTAGAGAAATTAACAACTCCATCTTTAAGCATAGCAAACCATATTGCCTGATCTCCATTGACAACTTGTCCTGCTGCATTTGTATATTCTCCAAATTGATACCAGAAAGGTGCATAGAATATATGATGTAACCCAAATGGAATAAGAGATCTTTCTATTACTCCAAATATAAAAGTAGATACATTTGTATTTGTTTCATTAGCCAGATATGATAATTTTGCTAATCCGACTTGAACAGGCTGCCATATAACAGGCATTGCTAATCCAATTATAAAAGCTGCCACTGCTGTCACTATAGGTACTAATCTTTTACCTGCAAAAAATCCCAGAAATGCTGGAAGTTCAGTTTTATAAAATTTCTTGTAACATACTGCGGCTATTATGCCTGCTATTAATCCACCAAAAACCCCAGTCTGAAGTGTAGGTATTCCTAATACCATTGCATATGACATATCCCCTGCTGCTATTCCTTCAGCTGCTCCAGATACAATTCCCATTGTAGTATTCATGATAAGTATTGCTACTACTGCTGATAAGGCTGCTACTCCGTCTCCTCCTACGAGACCAATAGCTGCTCCTATGGCAAATAGTAATGGAAGGTTGCTGAATATTACCTGTCCTGCTTGTTCCATCAGTGTAAATTGCAATTTGTTGCCAAAAGCAAGGAATAGCCCAGCAGCTGGCAATATAGCAACTGGTGTCATCAATGCTTTTCCAATTTTTTGTACTTCTGCAAAAATCTTCATTTCTCCTCCTGTTTCTTCTACCCTTTTTTATTTATTCTCTGTAATTGAAATAATAATATTTTTTCAAAAAAATGTCAAGTTTTTTTCAAATAAAATGAGCTTTTTTCAAAATAAACTATTCATAATAGAATGATTTGCTTTTTTTTCCTAAATATAGTATTATCTATGTAAGCAAATATTTAATTTCATATTTTAGGAGAAAATAAATGAAAACAGAAAAAGAATTACAATTACAACGTTTCAAAATAATTGAGCCTTTTTTAAGAAAAGAAAAAAAATTAAAAGAAATAGAAAATGAAACTGGTATTTCATATGCTACATTGAAGAGATGGGTAAATGCTTACAAAAAAAATGGGATATTGGGACTTGATAAAAAGCAGAGAAATGATAAGGATTCATATAGAGCTATTGATGAAGATGGTGTAGAATATATTGAACAAATTTGCCGTGAAAGTAAGGAAACTAAAATTTCAAAGCTTTATTCTTTCTGTAAAGAAAAACTTTCAAATAAATATAATATAAGCTATCCTACTTTTTACAGAATAGTCAGTAATTTAGATGGTTTTTTTAATAAATCCTCAAATTTCCATATGAAAAAAATAAAAAAGGAAAACCAAGTTTATCTTATTCTTGAAATCCCTTTATACATACTTGTATCTGAAGAGGAAAATGAACATAAAATAGTTCCTCAATTATTAATTTCTATTGATACTGCTACTTTAAAACCTATAAATCATGCTTTGAACTATAATACTTCAAGTATATATACTCTTTTGAGCTTTATCAGAGAGAGTATACTTAAAGTTTCATATAAATCAGGAAAATCTGTAAAGCCTCAAGAAATTTTAGTTTCTTCTGAAAATATAAATAACAAAAAAATATTGAAGGAAATCTATGATAATACTTCTATAAGAATATCTGAATATTTTACTGAAAATGAGGAAATTAAAAAATTTATCTCTTTTCTTGAGGAAGATATAGAGAAATTTTATTATCAAAATAATAAAATTCTTTCATATCAAAATTTAAAAAACTTTCTTGATTCATATATCTATTTAGATAATAAAAAATATGATTTTTCACTTAAATATGAAATGATACAAAATATTCCATATGTTCGTGAATTTGATATCTTTCTGCAGGAAGCCAGCAGAAAAATAAATAAATCTTCTTTAAGATTTAATAATTTTATTTACACTAATAATTTTTTAACCTCTCTAGAAGGAAAGAAAATTATTGTTAAATACAATCCTTTAGATACCGATATCTTATACTTATTCTTTAAGAATCAGTTTTTAGGAACTGCTAATATTGCAACAGGCTAAAAAATTCTTAGCCTGTTTTTTATATTTAATATAATGAAAATTTAAAACTAATAAGTTGATATTCTACAAAAATAAATCCTGCGCTTACTAGAGAAGGTCTTAAATTTAAAGACTTCTGAGTTAATATTCTACGTATTTATTGGAAAAATATAATTCTAAAATAGAAAAACATTTAAAGACTTCTGAGTTAATATTCTACTAAATTAAATCTTCTCAGTTTCTATTAAATCTTTTACATTTAAAGACTTCTGAGTTAATATTCTACTATACCAAACCCTTGAAAGAGGGTTTATATTCAAACAATTTAAAGACTTCTGAGTTAATATTCTACATAAATAAATATTTTAATGAAAAACTTATGGATGTAATTTAAAGACTTCTGAGTTAATATTCTACTTGGTGGGGGAAATTATGGAGGACCTGGAAATAGATTTAAAGACTTCTGAGTTAATATTCTACCCTCATGAAAAAAGAATTCATACTATTCATGATCTTTTCTATTATTGAATTTAAAAAGGTTTTTTATCTTTTTTTCCAAGCTATACAATTTATTGTATTTTAAATTTTTATCTTTTCAATCTCTTTTAAAATAACTCTTTAATAAAATTGCTAGTTTTTAGACTTGGAAATCATATAAATATATTTTCATCATCTTTCCAAGGTGTTCCTATTATTTCCTCATCAAAATAGTGTTCACTTACCAATTTCACAATGCTTATAAAATCTTCCTTTTTATCAATTATATCTTTCAATTCCAAACGTAATTTTATTAAATTGCTAGGTGTTATCTCCCCACGAAATACAGATCTTTGGTGGTGACTTAAATATTTTTTACATATTTTAAAAACCTTATTTACTCTCTTCTCATTTATATCATAAAAAAGAAATATATAATTATAATTTTTACCTTTCATCTACATCTTTTCCTTTATATAAAATGGAACGAATTCTTTATTTTCCAATAAAAATTTTATTAATTTATATGCGTCATATTTCACAGCAGTTATATAACTAACCTTTCTTTTTAAAATAGGATGTTCAAAAGTTTCATTCATTCTTTCTTCTAAAGCACTTAAAAATATTTTTTTGCCAGTTTCATTTAGAATACAGTAATTTAAGTTTTTTTCAAAATGTTTTTCTACATTTAATTTTCTGTTATTTACACATTCAAAAATTGTTCTAAATACAATAATTGGTTTAAAAACTTCTGATAAATCTAAAGATAGTGAAAATCTTCTTTCAGATGGGGAATGTAAAAAACTTATTGTTTGCTCTAAATGTGTTTGATAAATCTGCCCAATAGTTTTAGTGTATAAAATTGAATTTCCAAAAGAGATTAAAGCGTTTATCGGATTATCAGGTGGTCTTTTGACTCTTTTATTTATAATAAAATCCTCTCTTAAAAAGATTTTAAAACTATCATAAAATTTTGCCCAAATCTCCCCTTCCACTGCCATTATCTCATTTATATCATTGCTCGCACTCAATCTTTTTTCTACATCATTAGAAAGCCACTCTAAATATTCTTTCAACTCTTTTTTATCATGACGATAATAATGATAAAGTAGTTCATAAATATTTTTACCAATTCCTTTTACAATACTTTTTGCTATAACTTCTTTATGATTTTTATGAGCCTCTACCTGTTTTATTACTAACTTTCCACTAACATATTTTTCTCTTGGATAAAATGTTCCTGAATATCCCTCATAGTGATTAAAAAAATGCAGTGTAATACCATGTTTAGCTAAAAAATCAAAAAGCTTTGTATTCACAGAAATTTCATCTAATGCAAATATTTCTTTAACTCCTTCTATAGGAATATATGTTGTTTTATTTTCATTTTTAAAACATAGAGAATTGTCTTTTCTCTCAAGAATACCTTTACTCAAAATATACTTTGTTTCAGCTCCCATATACACTCCTTAAATATAGCAATATGAATAATATGCACATTTTTTACATTTATTATTTTTTTCAACTGGTGGTAATTCATCCTGCTCAACTAATTTTTCTATTTCTTCTATTATATTCTTGATATATGCCTCATTTTCAGCAGTAAGTTCAATCTCATAGCTTTTTCTCAAAGATTTATTTTTCTCTATTACTTCTATTTTCCCTTTTTTCTCTATTCCTTTTTCTTTTAATTTCAAGAGATAATAAAGTACCTGCATTTTTGCTGCTTCAATATCTGCATCTGATTTTTTTATTTCGATTAAATAATCTTTCTTTATTTTATCTACCTTGATATTTTCTATAGTTATTTCATCAGTCTTTTTCTCTTCATGCATAGCTTTTCCAATTTTTACTAATTCACTTTCATCTTCCATATTTATTCTATTGTAATGCATATAGCACTGCCTTTTACAATGAATAAAATAATTTATAATTGTTCCATTTATAGGCATAGACCCTCCATAGTTACAATATTATTTCATAATCTTTATCTGATTGCAGCTTCTTTCTATCAAATTTTCCATTTACAAAATATTTTTCTCCATCTTCAATATATAGAATATTATCTCCAATTTTACTTTGATAAGATAACTTATATGTCATTTCCACAGGAATATTATATGAAAATAGATCTACTTTCTCCATTACCTTAGATAATTTTACCCTTCTTTCAGCATATCCCATTTCATTATTTAAAAGTATTTCTTTAAAATCATTCCATACTTTATTTCCTGCTATCTTTTCTCCTTCTATATCTATGTTTCTAGAGAAAAATATCATTTTGGTTATTCTATCATCTGCTATTAATTTTAATCTTTTATATATTTCCTCAAAATTTAGTTGAACAACTTTATCTTTTCTAAAATCATCTATATTTTCTTCTTTGTTTTCATCCTTAGAAAATTTTTCTAACGCCTCTAGAATTATAGTATAGTATTCATTAAAATTCTTATTTTTAAGAATCTCTCTCATCTCTTCATTCATGAGTGTAAATCTATCCTGTATTCTCACATCTCCTTTATAGATATTTCTTCCATCATCTAATTTGAAAAAATAGGCTTTACATTTTTTTTTCTTACAAGAACGATTAATTCTTCCTAAAAATTGTTCATCAGCATCTAATATAGATATATTTTTGAATCCAATATCCATATCTATATCCACTCCTGCTTCAATTACCTGAGTTGCTACTAATATCATACTTTTTCTTTCTTTATTTTTTGCTTCTTTTATTATTCTTTTTCTTTCAGCTTTATTATCATCACCAGTTATTAAGAAAATATCTTCTTTGCATACTTCATTGCTTTCTAATAATTTCTTGTAGAACTCAAAAGCAGAAGCTTTTTTAATAAATTCCACTACTACTTTTTGGTTCTTATGTTTTTCAAAAATAATTTTTTCTATCTTTTTTAATAGTTCTTCTCTCCCATATTCTTTCTCCAAAAGAGAGAAATCCAAAGACACCCTTTCTCTAAATATTGAATTACTATAGTACTTTTCTCTGTCAGTTATAAGAGATGGAATTTTTGCCTCTTGGTCTAGTAGAAATGATAAGTTTGGAAGGGTTGCAGACATAATAATTATTTTAATATTTAAAATCTCTGCATATTTTTTTAAAAATATAATTATCTCTTTCCAGATTTTATTTTTGTAACTTTGTATTTCATCCACTATCACTACACTATTAGCTAAGTGTGGGAGAGCAAAACTGCTCTCCCTATCAATTCCAAATAAAGTTTCAAAAAAATGGACATGAGTTGTCAAGACTATCGGAGAATGTATAAATTGTCTGTTTAATAGTGATCTTTCATAATCAATATTATCTTTTTTATACTCTTCTTCACTTTCAACTTCTTTTATAGGAGTTATTGAATTTATTACTGAAATACTCTCTTCTAAAGGTGAATTTTGAAATATTTCCCTCAAAGATGAATTTGTTTGCTCTACTAAAGTATTAAATGGAAATATGTAGAATATCTTATTTAATTCTCTATTTTTTTCCAATAATCTCAATGCCAGATTAACAGAGGTAACAGTTTTCCCTGAACCAGTTGGAGCTTCTAAAAACACAATATTCTCTTTATTAACCATTTCTAAATTTTTTTCTGCTTCTATAAACATCTCACTTCTATAGCAGTTTATATTATCTTTTTTAAAATATCTCCCTGTTTTCTGATGTAATTTGATCCCTTTATATATTTCTGTGCTATTAAAAGCAGATCTATACTCATCAATATTTGTCAAAAGGTTTAAGTTATCTATTGACTTTCCAGAGCTATACTCACTGGTAGCATAGAAATCTGATGATACTAATAAAGAATATAATAGTTTTGTGTAAATGTAGTAATCAATAGAATCCCAGTCTTTATTTTCAAGATACTTATTCCATTTTTCTCCAGTAGTTTTTAATTTTTCAAATATTTGCGAAAACTTTTTACTTGCTTTTATTGAAAGCTTTAAATTAGGACAATAATTATTTATCTCATCAAACAGTTCTTTATATCTTTCATAATTTGTTGTTATCTCACAAAAAAAATCCTCATTTAAATTTTTAGTTGAAGAATGGTGTCTTGATATAACATAAGAGTTTAATATGATAAAGATAAAGCATTTAAAGATAGCATCATTATTCAATTTATTTTCTGAACATAGCTTAATAAGCTTATTACTAAAATAGTCAACATATATCCTTGCAGATAACTCAGAATGCCTTTTACTTTGACATAAAGGAACTCTTTCAAATATTTCATTTTTCATTTTATCAATTTGAAAATTTATATTTAACTTGCCAATATCATGCATACAAGATACATTAATTATCATTTCATTCCAAAATTTTTTTAGAATTTCATTTTGATCAAAAAATTTTTCTGCGAGTTTATCAAAAACTATTTTTAAATTTTTATCTTCATATATTTTTTTATTATATTTTACGACTAAAATGGAATGTTCTAATAATGTCTCTGAATTCTTTCTATCTGATATATGAGCTAAAATTTTATCTTCATCTTTTACATATTTTTCTATTGAAAAAAGTTCTTCTTCAAACATGTTCCTCCTAATAGAATTCTATTATTTGATTATTTATTTGTACAAAATTACTTTTATTCTTTAAAATACATTTTTTATTAGTAAAAATTAAACTCTCAACCACATATTGATTAGAAATATTATGAAGGGAAAGAGGTAATTTTTCTTCATATTTATAATCATATTTTATCTCATCTTCTTCTGGTGCCAGAAAATCAAATTCCTTTTCCTCAGAAAATCCTTCTATACTTTTTTTCATAAATAGAGAATTTATTTCACTTTCATCTTCTAAAAAGTTTTCTCCTTGAAGTATCTCTACATTATTTATTGTTGCCAAATGATCATTCTTTCCAAGATATACTGTATATTCAAAATTATAGTTTTGCATTCTTTCTTTCAATTCCTTATGAATATCTGTATCCTCTATTTTTATAAAAATATCCCATTCTACATCTTCCAGCCACTGTTCTTTAACAATCAGATTTCCACCCTCTTCATTACTTGCATATCCTACTGAATTATTAAAAAACTGGATTTTTTTTGAAAAACTTCCATTAGTATTTTTAGGCATGATAGAAATTTTGATATCTTTTAATTTTTCATAAAACTCTGGATATTCCTTTTCTTCTTGAGAATTATATCCTCCATAGCCCATTACAGCTCCTAATAGCCCCAATAATGAAACCTTATGTATGTGTCCATAAGAAAAATATACATAAGAATTGACTTCTGGAATTTTAAAAAAAGCTGTTCTTCCACTTAAGGTAAATTTTAATATCTCCATGATTATACCTCTTTTCTAGTAAAGATATTATATTCTTTAGCTCCTTTTATATCATGTTTTACTTTCACATTTAAAGTATTGTAATATATCTCTACAGATAAAATATTATCTTTGAATTGATTTATCAGCTCATCAAATCCTAATTCTATTACATCACAATCTTTTTCTTTAGAAAATTTTATATATTGAGCTAACTCTGGAAGATAATACCCCTCTTTTACTTCTATAAACAATGCAAATTCATTTTCACATCCTAATTTTGAGTTTGAATTAAAGAAAGTAGCTGAAGTCAGAGCTGCATCTTTAAATTTCTTATAGTCTTCTTCTGTGTATCCTTCAGTCATTCCCATTTTTACAAAATCTCTATACACTTGTGGATTAATCACAAATGGATAAAAATAGTGAGCCTCATTACTTACTATTTTTGTCCCTAAAGTTGATTGACTGGCTTCTCCTTCTTTTTCATCTTTACTGCTATCTCTAAATGGTGACAATATTTGTTGTTCTTCTACATATGTATTTGCATATTTATTGAACCCTTGTCCTATCTGAACCGCTCCTGTAATAGATATATTATTTTTTTCTTCTGCAAAAGTTGCTCCAAAATTTTTTACATCTATTGCTTTAAAAAGATTTTTCATTACATTAGTTTTATCTTTTTCTTCTTTTAAATTAGCTTCAAATATTTCATCATATCTTTCTCTTAAAGATTTAGGTCTTACTGCTATTTCTCCTTTTTTCCCTTCTCCACTATCTACTTTCAAACTTTTTACATACAGAACTTTTTCTCCTTCATTTTCCCACTTTTTTTTCATTGGGTATTTCAGAGCTTTATCACTTCCAAAAACTTCCCCTGATGAAGTTGTTTTAGGAAATCCTGTAAAATCTGCATTCCAGTTTGCCATCATTGATCTTATTCCTATTACACCATATATTCTATTTTTCATAATTATTCATTCTCCTCCCCATTAATTTCTTTAGTTCCATTATTAGTTTCATTTTCTTCTTTAGCTGATTTTTCATAAATCAATGAATCAGCTAAGTATCCTCCTAATAATCTATCCATATTTATTTCTTCACTTTCAGCTTCATATCCTAATATTCGTTCATAAAGAGTATTAAATTTTGTACTGTAGAAACCTATATCATAAGCATATTTCCTAAAAAGTTTATAAATTTCTCTTTTTAACCCTTCAATATCTCTACTTTCAATAACCCTTACTACTAATTCATGTGTTTTTACAGTTATTCTATTTCTAGAAATTAAAAATTTTGCTAATTGTCCTAAAGCGAAGAAATATTCTTCATCATTTTCTATCTCTCCCACACCAGTTTCAAATATATTTCTAAATTTTTCTTTTATTTCTTGATGTTTATTCACAGTCATACCCCTTTCATTTTTTATACTATCTCCTATGCTAGCCATTAAATTAAACATATCATATGCTTCTGTTATGTAATCTTTTTTACACAAAGAATTTTTTATAAGTTCTAAAAATATTTTTTTGTAATTATCAGCAAATTTTTTCATATCTCCTTTATATACTAATTCGAAGAATACTTCTTTATATTGATTTGCTATGTTTTTTATTCTTTCGTCAAATATTTTCAAGTCTTTTAAATTTTCAAAAATTATCCCATAAAGTTTTCCATTGAATAAAAGATTATTCAATACAGCAGCCAATTCAGAGTTTTTATTTATTGAGCTTCCATATTCTAATTTACCCTTATCTCCATTTCCTAAGCAGTCTAATATTTTTATTTCAGGATAAATTTCAGCTTTATAATTTGGAATAATATCATATCTCTCTATTGCACTTTCACTTTTATCTTTTCTTATTCTCAAATAGTACCCAGTGAAATCATCACTCAAAGACTCTCTATTTCCTAAAGGAATTATTTCTTTTTTATCAGATGAAATATATATATTTCTTTTTCCTGAATTTGCCATATTGTAGATATAGTCAAAGAATTTTTTTTGCTTAAATACCTCTTCTTCATTCAATAAATAAGGAACAGTATATTTCTCTTTTCTCGTTTTATTTTCTAAATATGGTTTTTTAGAATTTAAATTGAGGTTATTATTTGGCAGTCCATAAGTTTCATCATTTATTATTACATTATAGTCTACACTGTTATATATATTAGGAATGACATATCTCTCATTCTCTTTCTTATACTCTTCTATGTCTTCATCAAAAAATATCTTGATATATTCCTTCCCATCTTTTATTTCTTCTTTTATCTTATAAAGATTTTCCTTAATCCATTCATAATTTTTTTGAATTTTTTCTTCTGAAGGTTTTCCTAACTTTTCTTCAAGTTGTGTATATACTCTTTTCTTTTCCCCTTTGTCATATTTGAGAAATGGATTTTTCAAAATTTCATAATACTTCTCTATACTTTCTTCTAATTCTTTTTTCTTCTCACTTAGAACATTATTCTTAACAAAAAAAGATAGATAATTATTAGAATGAATTTGTTTCTTGCCATCAATTGGTTTATTCATATCTAACAATCTACTTAAATAATCTCTTTCTGCTAAATATTCATAATCTTCTATAATTCTTCTATTTGAATTTTCTTCTATTTTTTTTGTTCTTTCTATTTTTATATGACTATAACTTCTATCACTCTTAACTATAAAATAGTCACCTGGCTCCAATTCATAGCTGTCTGTTATAAATCTTTCTCCTTTTTTATTGTATATTTCAGTAAAGATTTCAACACATTCTCGTAACAAATAATCTCACCTCCTCTATTATACCCATCTTGGATTCATATAAGAAAATCCTCTTGCATTCATCTCTCCCAGCCCTACACTCAGGCATAGAAAAGCTAATTTTTGAGCAGTTTCATTTTTAGCTATTCCTAGAACAAGCTTATCTCCAAGTAGATTAATATTCTTATATTTTACTTTCACAGGAACTTTATTTTTAAATTCAATAAAATTAAATAAATCAACATTTTCATCTAGATTTTCATTAAAAATAGAATTATATTTTTTTATTATATTTAACTTTAGTCTATTTTCATACTCTACTAATGAAATATTTTTTTTCCAATATCCATTTTCTGTTTTCAGTATTGTAGGGGTAACAGAAACAAGCTTATCAATATATCTATATTCCATTTCCCTCTCTTTTATTATCAATCCTTTTAATTCCTTTGTTATATTATCTTTTAAATATTTCATAAAATGTTCTTTTAATTCTTTAGAAATAGTCCTTATTTGAACTGTGTATTTCTCCTGCATTATACTTTTTAGTATTAACTTTTACTGGATAAAAAGAATTAAAGCAATATTCTTTAACTTTTTTATCTGTATGATATTCTTTCCAGTGCTCATCCTTATCAAAAGTAGAATCTATAAAAGCAGCTATTTTTTCTATAGCACTGTGTGATTCTATATCTTCCAATAAAAAAACTTTCAATTCTAAAACCCAACTTTTCATCTCACTCCTCCTTTTTAGTATTCTATTTTAATTATACCTCATTTTTTAATAAATAAAAGACTTTAAAAATAATTTTTTAAAAGACTTTTTTATTTAATTTCTTCTCTATTTTGATACTGAAATTTATCTTTAATATTCTATCTAAATTATTTTTTGCAAACAAATTTTTCAGTTACTATTAAATTTAAAAATTTTCATTATTTGCAGGATTTTTACTTTAATTTAAAGACTAATAAGTTATTATTCTATTATCTATCTTCCACACAATATTTATCAAATTTATATATTTAAAAACTACTCAGTTAATATTCTATAAAAGGTTCTGGAATAGCTCCTCTGGGGTATAAATAATTTAAAAACTACTCAGTTAATATTCTATATGTAGAATGTTGCTAGGATCATACTAGAATGTTAATTTAAAAACTACTCAGTTAATATTCTATTTTAGCTGTTGGAACTGTTTTATATAATTGTTGTATTTAAAAACTACTCAGTTAATATTCTATTATTTGGCACAACCTCTCTAGCATGTTTAATCCTTATTTAAAAACTACTCAGTTAATATTCTATATGAATTCAATAAAGAAACTTGGTAAGGAAGAAAATATTTAAAAACTACTCAGTTAATATTCTATAAATATAGTACGAAAAAATCTTTAAAACTATATCAGATTTAAAAACTACTCAGTTAATATTCTATAACAATAAACGTTAATGGAGTATCTCAGGGAGGCTAATTTAAAAACTACTCAGTTAATATTCTATACAAATATTAGATAGAGAAACAATAGATGAAATGGTATTTAAAAACTACTCAGTTAATATTCTATTAATTCACTCCTAATAGGGATGATTTAAAAAGCATATTTAAAAACTACTCAGTTAATATTCTATCATTATTCAAATATGGTAAAGCTGTTCCAGCAACTAATTTAAAAACTACTCAGTTAATATTCTATTAATATTTTAAGGTATATAAGAAGCTGTTACAATAAATTTAAAAACTACTCAGTTAATATTCTATTTGTTATAGGTAGTAGTATAATAAGTCATCTATCATATTTAAAAACTACTCAGTTAATATTCTATAAATAAAAAAATAATTGTAGAATATGGAATTGCTGAATTTAAAAACTACTCAGTTAATATTCTATATAATACTATTAATGCTAATAACATTATTAGTATATTTAAAAACTACTCAGTTAATATTCTATTAATTGCTTAGCCTGTATCATAGCAAGCACACCTCTATTTAAAAACTACTCAGTTAATATTCTATTTATTATATTTAAAGTATTAAACCATACATTATCAATATTTAAAAACTACTCAGTTAATATTCTATTTCCCATTTTCATTAATAGCTATAATTTTATTTTCTATTTAAAAACTACTCAGTTAATATTCTATAAGACTAGATCCTCTGTATTCTCTTCATTAAAATATTTAAAAACTACTCAGTTAATATTCTATGCTGCACCACTATATATTAGCATATTTGAAAGCAAATTTAAAAACTACTCAGTTAATATTCTATTCTTTGCTCCTTCACTTGCATCCATTAAATAATTTTATTTAAAAACTACTCAGTTAATATTCTATTTTATACCACTCAACTTCGTCTCCTTTATTTTTAATTTAAAAACTACTCAGTTAATATTCTATCTGATACTGTTGTTTCCTTTTCATCAAAATATTTATTTAAAAACTACTCAGTTAATATTCTATACAACAAATTGAAAATGTAATTCAAGAAATGACAAATTTAAAAACTACTCAGTTAATATTCTATTTTAATCTTTCTCATATTGTTCCTCCATTTATATTATTTAAAAACTACTCAGTTAATATTCTATTTTACACTTTTTTCAATATCTTCTTCTGTTTCTCCATTTAAAAACTACTCAGTTAATATTCTATAACATCAAGACTATTTAATTCGACCAAATATACATTATTTAAAAACTACTCAGTTAATATTCTATTTCACTTTCTCCCATTAAAGCTGAAAGCATTGTTTTTATTTAAAAACTACTCAGTTAATATTCTATATATTAACATAACCTGCATTATTATCAATTTCAGAGATTTAAAAACTACTCAGTTAATATTCTATCTTTCCGCCTCTATAATTAGGCACAGTCTTGCTTATTTAAAAACTACTCAGTTAATATTCTATGTCAGAAGAATTAGAAATAACATATACTGCAGGTTAATTTAAAAACTACTCAGTTAATATTCTATTTATATCACACATAGACGCATACGCTGGGTCTGTTAAATTTAAAAACTACTCAGTTAATATTCTATATAGCAGTATTTGCTATATTTACTTTTTCTGTAGTATTTAAAAACTACTCAGTTAATATTCTATTTTACATTTAAATCAAACATCATTTCAAGTTGATTTATTTAAAAACTACTCAGTTAATATTCTATTTCAACTCAAAGTATTTTAAGTAACTCTAATAATTTATTTAAAAACTACTCAGTTAATATTCTATAATTTCTATATTCTTTAATATCTGTAGTTTTCCAAATTTAAAAACTACTCAGTTAATATTCTATAACTAACAAGTACAAAAGAGGTTTTGAATCTACATTATTTAAAAACTACTCAGTTAATATTCTATTATTATTTTTTTCTGATAAATCTTGAAAAACTGTTTCATTTAAAAACTACTCAGTTAATATTCTATGTTTTAAAATAGTTATTTAGAGCCC
>ERZ773144.821-NODE-821-length-30489-cov-25.566307_pt1 | contig 30489 bp, 35 predicted proteins | sample MGYA00580849_ERZ773144 | MGnify/ENA primary metagenome ERZ773144 (study PRJEB29015, sample SAMEA2737861) | human gut metagenome | biome: human gut; feature: human-associated habitat; material: faeces | place: China | collected 2012 ...
GGAAAGAAAACTTTTGGATATGATGAACCAATTATCTATAAGCGAGTATAATCCACGGCTGGAATATTGCGATAAATTCCAAATTTGCAGAATCAAGAAAATCTGAATTATGAAAGAAGAGTTTGCTTATGGGACAGATAGCAAATCAAATGGCATTAGAATTATTTTTTAAGATTAAAGAGCGAATAAAAGAAAAAAAGAAGCAAAAACAAGCCAATAAAAACAATGGTTCAAAGAAATAGACAACTTACAGTTTGCCGATGCCAAAAAGTAAAAACAGTATATCGCGGAGGCGATGGCATGAATAAACTATACGATTTATTAAAATATATTATCTATGCGAGTTTCTATGTGATTGTGATTAAAACGGGTATGGATTTCTATGAGTATAAGCGCTTTCCGAAACTATACGAATCGTATTCTTCACCGTGGTATACAGAAACATTACTGTATATCGCTGCTTCACTTTTCGTGATTGTCGTATGTTTTGTGCTCAGAGTGATCCTTGGACGAAAGATGAAGAAGAGGTGAGCTATATGTTTATGATGTTTGAGTTTATGTTTCCGATTATCTTCGTAATGGTTTTCGGCATGATCATCTTCCAGTTTGCGACAGGAATCGGAACATGGCATAAAAACAATCAGTCACCGCGTTTGTCGGTGAATGCAACCATCGTCGCAAAGCGTGAAAGTATCACACATCATAGCCATGCAAATGCGGGTGACCTGTCTGGAACGCATGGCTACCATTCGACTTCAAGTACCAGCTACTATGTCACGTTTCAGGTAGCGAGCGGTGACCGGATGGAACTGCCGGTTACTGGCAGTGAATATGGAATGCTGGCGGAAGGCGACATTGGGAAACTTACGTTTCAGGGAACGAGATATCTGTCATTTGAGCGCGTGTGATTCTGGAGTTGATAGTGTGAAAGAACCTAGGATTTACAAAGAGGGGGCACTATGAAAAAGAAACAATGCATCTTTTTTGCTCTTATATTGATAATCGTAGTTGGTGCAGTAGTAATTATCTTAAACATACCAGATAATCAGCAAACATCATTTGTTGTCGATGGAAATAATTGGTCGGGCGAAGTTGTCAATGGAGGTTCTTTGCTGTTGGAGCTGAATAATGATGATAATCGTAAAGAATGGTCAATCACATTGAAACCAGAAATCTTTGTAAGCGATTATCACAACATTGCGGGAACTATTTCAGAGTTTCATATAATTGCCTTGAATGACGGAAAGGGTGAAATGGTATTTCAGTGCACAAATGATGATGGCCGCACTGACAAGTATATACTTGAGCTTTCCATTTCACGTCATCAAAAAAAATATCTCCAAATTGATTCCATTTCCTTCAAAAAGAGCGAATGACAATTCAAATTTCAGAGGTGGTTTTATGTGGTTCTGGTGGTTTATTTTGGTTTGTGACTTATTAGTTCCTTTTACAATGCTGATTGCCGGAAGAATGATGTGGAAGCATTGCCCGAAACACATTAATGGTGTGGTCGGATACCGGACACGGCGTTCCATGAAAAATATAGAAACATGGAAATTCGCACATGATTATTGCGGCCAGCTATGGTGGAAGATTGGATTATGGATGATTATTCCTTCCGTACTGGTGCATGTTCCATTCTATCACAGTGACGAAGATGCGATTGGAAATGTCAGCCTAATTCTGGTAATCATTCAATGCATTGTTTTGGTTCTATCTATTTTACCAACGGAACACGCATTAAAGAAGAAATTTTATGATGACGGAACGCGCAGATAGAATATGACGCAGGCAGAAATTCACCTGGCGGGAATATAATTATAATTACCAAAGTGGTGGAAATCCTAAATTTCAAATGTCAGGAGGAAATATTTGATGAACTATATTATTATCGTTACAGATTGTGACTGCATCGTTTCATTCTATTCATTTCATGGAACAGAAAAAGATATGCTTAGTGTGCTGAAGAAAAAAGCAGAGGAACGCCGACAGGCTCTTGCGGAACGTCCGGAATATGTAACTGATATTGAATATGATGAACTTACTTCTTCCTGGCACATAAATATTCTTAGTGATAATCTTGAAGTGACGGAAAGTATCACTGCAAAACCAGTAGACTTAATCGAATGTCTTAATGCATAGTAGAATGGGTGATAAATTAAAAAGAGGGGAAAGATCCAGATATCGTGCTGATTGTACCACACAGGAAGTCGTTTTAAATCTGGAATGGCCCCTCTTCATCGCCAACTATTCGTTAAACCAGTGTTTAGCGAATAGTTGGATGCCACTATCCCATCGTGATTTTGGGTATCAGAGTTTAAAAATCCACTTCCTAACGTAGCAAAAATCCGTCAAAAAGATTTCCGATCATCCTGATTCATCCAGGATTTACAGGTATTCACAACTTTTCGGTTTTCTGCAGTTTGCTTTACGCATCCATTTCTTCCTGATCTAATCCTATGTCGGTCAACGATACGCCTGGGTTTTCCTTTTTCATGCTGTAAAATGTATCTTCACCGATGATCACATGATCTATTAAGCGAATCCCCAATATTTCCCCGGCCCATGCAATCTGACGTGTTAATGTAAAATCTCCCTCAGACGGCTTAGGTACACCGCTTGGATGATTATGCGCAACCGCGATGGCTACTGCATTGGCTACAATCGCACCTTTGAATACGTTCTTGATCTCTACATTGCATGCATAGCTTCCCCCGATCGCTATAATTTCCACACCAATCGGATGCAGCTTCATATTAAGATACAGAACTACAAATTGTTCCCGGTCTGCCCCATCAAAAACCGGCTTTATTACTTTCACAATTTCTTCCGGAGCTGCAATGCCGGTCGCCCTGCGCTGCTTCATTAAGTCACGATCTTTCTCCAGCCGGACCCTGTATAGACTGATCCTCTGCGTATCTTTCTTTACCTTTTTCCCCTTCATCACTTCTTCTCCCCTATTATGTTTTTACAAGCACTATTCTTTCCAACTGCAGCTATTTTCGCATTTCATAGCTCACACCTTATCATTCTCATAAGTAATAGCCTATTATCTGTAGGAAAATATTCTTCCAACAATGATGATCAGGAATATGAATGGAACTGCCTGTATTCATGCGTATACTTTCACTTATAATTCTATTATAGGCAGATTATATGTTTTTTCCAATCTGTTTCTCAGTTTATGGCCGTTTTTGTGCCTCCGCAGAGTATTTTTCATATAATGTTTACGTTTACAATGTAAACGTAAATATTATTAAACTCTTAATTCATTTGAGTGTGTATCTGCCCCCATTGGTCCGAATATATGTTCTATTTTCGTTGATTTCAATTCATTCTCATAGTATAATAAATCTATAATTGAACTGTATCATCACCCGATTTGAGGAGGATTTCATGCAAATATCCGAAGAATTATTCCAGAATATTTTAGACCAGCCGAATCCGGTGGATTTATCACGGCTTACTCCCTATTGCTCCGACTTTACACTGGATTCATTTTCTCAATACCGTAAACATTTCAAAAATACGAGAACAGCGAATGAATATGCTTATATGTTTGCTGATTTTTTCAACCTACTAAAAAAAGACATCCAGCAGATATCTGCAGAGGATGTGCATTATTACTTTTCTTCTGTGCGCGATAAATATTCCAAGCATTCCTTATGCACACGGATCCGTGCATTGCGGGCATTTGCAAGATACTTAGATGCAGAAGTCAGCGATGACACTGCTGATTTCGATATGTTGGTACCAGATCTTCAGCGTGAGGAACCGGCAGAAATCTCAGATACTGGAAGATTTTCTGGACTCTTTCCAGAATTTTCTTTCGAATGTGATCAGCCACTTGTTGTTGGGATCACCATGCAGGATATCGATCACGTATTATCTACACTTATGGATGAACAGAATGTAACCTTGTTTGCAATAATTTCACTTGTTCTTCGCACGGGCATAACAACGGAAGAAATTTGTGGCTTAAAGATCCAGCAGCTGGTTACCAGTGGCCAGGCTGATCAGTGTGGAATTATGATTTTGGGTATCAGAAACCGTTTTATCAAGGTTCCATCTGACCTCTTCTCACTGCTGCTACTGCTTTCCGAGCAAACAGACAATGAAACAGGTAATCTTTTTCTAACCGGACTCAAGCGGTACCCGTTTACTCAGCGCAACCTGTTGTTGGAAATCAAAAAGGCCTGCCTGCGGGCCGGAGTTCGTCCTTTCACTCTGCAGCAACTCCGTAATTTTGCCATTGTTTTAATGCTGCGCAGCCACGCCCCTGAGGAGTTGGTATCAGACTATGTTTCAACAGACTCCAGATGGATGACCAAATACAAAGAGGCTGCCCCGAGCCTAAACGCTGCCCCATGTGATTATGTAGCCTTATCCTTGCGATATAATAGCTAAGGAGGAAATGAAGTGTGAACCGGCTGCCCTTTTTCAAGAGAAAACAAAAATCAAATTCATTTGAGCAGCTCTTAACTGCAACTGCTGTAAAGCCGGCTGCCATTAATATAGATTTCACTCGGTCTCACATTGAGCGCGGCCTGCGGCAGTGGCTTTTCGCCCAATTAAAACAGGACATTAACCTGCTGCCGGATGCTGCCTTGACAGAAAAGTTTTTCTACGAATCACAGGATTATATCATTAAGGGATTATATGGTTTCTTCGCTATTCGTTCAATCCAGGAAATTGAATTAACAGATGCTTCATTTAAAGATTATGATGACTCCTGTTTGCACTCCATTACTAGCATCCAGTTTGTATTTCAATATACTGTAAAAGCATCTCGTACTTATACCCTACGCTGCACGGCTGTAAATAGCACAAGGTTTGGTTGGCAGATCAGCCAGGTCACCCAGATTTAGTTTTGTCATCCATTCACTATAATTAGACAAACTAGCAGTATTTATGGAGATTATTATTATGGCCAGAACATTTCAGAAGTTTTTGCAGAGTAAAATTGATCTCTCCTCCGTGGGCCTAGAGTTCCGTGAAGATAATGCACCATACTTTTGTACGCCCAAAGGATCATCTATATTTGGTTGGGCAGGTGTGGACGGTATCCATTTCTGCTTTATTCGGAGCTTTGGAAGCATGGTATTTTCCATTAACCCTATGAACTCTTCACCTAATTTTGTTCACCCACTGGCGAGGAATTTTTCAGACTTTTTAAGCTTGATCCTTGCTTGCGGCGATGCATCAACTTTGGAGCAATCGTGGATGTGGGACGAAGCGCAATTTGAAGCCTTTTTGCAGGACAATCCTCCAACGCAGGAACAGCAAAGGACACTTTCGGAGCTTGCCGAGAAAATGAAATTGAAGCCTATGGAGCATCCATGGGCATATATCAAAGAGCTGCAAACATCTTTTGATTATAGCAAAATCAAGTATACCGAGGATTATTATGATACTGATATGAACCCGGATGCAGAACCGACGATCCCGGAGTGGAAAGTCTACTTTGATGGAAACTTTTGGGGGCATTCAGGAAAAGACCGTGCTGGGGCAGAAATCCGAGTAGATAAACAATTTGAATGGGCTGGGCATCATTGGACTATTCCTGCGGTGTATTCCTGCAGCAAGGGACTTGTCTTGGATTTCTGTATGTGTACCCCCGCAGAGGACATTTGCAAGTTTATGAAAAAGTGGGATTTACACCCCGAAAATGACTCCTGCATATACTTCACGCAGGAGCAGCAAATACAAATAGATTTAGACAACCCGCTTTGCCTTGACTTTATTCCTCGTTTGGAATTGAACGGGAAAATTATGCAGACTTCCCACGGTTGCTCGGTGGTCTTTAATCCATGTTTGCCAGATGGGATGATCAATGAATTGGAAGCAAAGTGGGCGTTGGAATACTATAATTTGGACATATCCTATGGGTGGATGATTTTTAGGGCAGCTTTTCCATGGACAAGCAAACGCCGTCCTGAAATAAAATCTCTCTCCCTTACGATGGAGCAACAGTCGCACCGTGTCCCAGGACCACATTTCAAGACACCCGCTCCCGGCGATTCGTTTTCTTTCTCCCATCCAGTCAGCGGAATAAAATACACATTGACCGTACAGGAATTGGATCCGCAGACAATTTATAAAAAGCGCATTGACTCTGACCGTTGGTTTTATCCGACGCATTTTACTGCTATGAGCTATACGCTTTCGCCTAAGCCAGACGATGATATTTTCATCCGGGATTGTGCTGATGGCGATAAGCCTTTAGAAATCGCTCCTATAACAAATCACTTTTCACCGGAAGCACAAAATGATATTGTCATGATCGGCGGTGCGTATGGGGCAACCACGATCCTGTGGGATGACAGCAAGCAAAAAAATCTCCATATTGCTTGCTCTGCCCTACACTTTGAACCAGTATCGGACGATATTGAATGGTGGGTTGAGTTTAATATTACCCATCCATTAAAAAAAACATTCTTGCTCATATAACACATATTCAGCTAATTCCACGCTAGGTAAAATGGACGGACTGATCAGCATAGATGTCAGTAGATCCTATACACATGGATACTGTTCGCCAGGCGTGCCATAATCTGCGCCAGCATTTAAATGTGATCAAGTATTACCTGAGCAGCGGGAAAACAGAGGATCTGAAATCGTATATCGAATAGTACCGCATGACTCTTCCCCCAGACACTGCCCGGACCTGGTGCGAAAATTATGCAGTTAATACCATTGTCCGCTATTACGGATAAGGTGCACGCAAAGCTGGAATTGACTTTTCCGTTCGTCTCGAACTTCCAAAACGCCTTTCCATCAATGAACCGGCGTTATGTTCCATTCTCGGAAATCTCCTGGAAAATGCGCTAGATGTCTGCGGGGAATGCAAAGATATTGCTCCTTTTATCCGCATCCGCGCCCGGTAAGAAAGCGGGCATATTGCACTAGCTGTGGACAATACCTGCTGCTGCACCCCTATCGAAGAAAACAGCCAATTCCGTTCAAGCAAGCATGAGGGCTTGGGCACCGGAACCGCCTCGGTCCGGGTGCGCAGCGTCATTATGGAGTAACAGAATTTCGCTATGAAGATGGTATCTTTTATGCTTCCGTCTTTATCTAATGGTGCATCATCCTTGTGCGCTCATCCAGATGCCCGTTCCCTGCGGCGACCTTACCATAACTCCTGGGCGTTACCATATGTATCTAACAGAAAGACTGCGGGACAAAATTCCTGCAGTCTTCCTAATATCGTATTATTTTCTATCTGCAATCTCATCAAATGCTGCTTTCAGTTCCTCCACGCGTCCTACCCGGATGCCTTCAAAACGGCCATTCTTTCCATTGATTCCGTTCAGCCATTTCACGCCTGTACCTCCGGCCGTTTCCCAGCGTGTAAGGTTTGGTGTATGGTCATCGACCAGGATGTCCATCTTTCCCAGTTTTCGGTGCAGCATGGTTTCAACAAATTCCGCTTTATTTATTCCATAAGGAACAAAGAGACAGTGTGAAGAGCTGATTCCCGGCAGGTACTTATCCAGCCACTTTTTCTTTTCCAGAAGCGCTCTGGTATCTGTATAGTATGAGGATAATATATTCATGTTTATGTCTGCCTTCAGAGCAGCACTTAAAAAATCCAATAATTCTGTTTCCGGTTCCAGGTCTGTATAATATCCAGGTTTTCTGCTTTCCTCCACTGGAACATCTCGCCATTTTGCAATTGTCCCATCCATATCAAAATACACCCGCATATCACTTTTCAGTATCATTTTCTTCTGCATATATAACCAGCCCTTCTTAGTTTCCGTTTCCAAAAGCTGAATTTTCCGGAAGATGTTTCTCTATTTTGCAAACATTTGTTCTCTATTCTAGCAAATATACTCTGGCTGCGCAAGTCCTAGCAAAAAACTTCACAAAGACAACCTTGTATAGGCCACCTCTATGAAGTTTCTTACTATAGGAAAGGTTCTAAAAAATCTGCTTTGTAAATTACCCATATAAATAACAAAAGACTCCCGAAGGAGCCTTCTGGACTATGGGCTTCTCATGTTTCCATAGTACGATCACCAAATATATCTTAGCCTTTTCAAACAAGTTTGTCAAGGCGAATATACTCATTTTAGTTTATGTGCGATCACATTAAATAATACAAAAATTGTGATAAATATACACAATTTCATTTAGCCCAATTTTTCCACAGCATTTTAAAGGCCCCAGCTCAAGCCATCTGATCACCGGTCTCTACCTGAAAAGTGACATAGCAGGACGTTCATCTTCTGTATTTCCTCTCAAATAACCGCTCTCGTTTGGAGGACAGCGGCGGTTATTTTTGTGTCATTGGACGAAGTTTCCTATGACATAAAATATAGCTCCTGCTTGTGAAAAAACAGACAGGAGCTATCAGTTTACCATAAAATTTTCGATTCTACGATGTCAAATTACGGTTTTTCATTTCCTAGAACAATTCATCCTCTTCTTCCTCGCCGCTCTTTTCCAGATCCACGATCCGGATTGCTTCTCTGGACTGCTCAATGACAGATTCCAGAGTTTCGCGGATAATATCGCCTTCTAAGATGGTCAGTCCGATCACCAGAGCTAAGTTCACACCAGCTACCAGAGTGGTGTTTGGACGATCCAAATAGGTGTACATGGTGCTGTTGACGCTACCGCCATACATATCAGAAAGCAGGATCACCTGATCTTTTTCTCCTACGGTCTGGAAAAATGCATCCAGAGCATCGTTTAAGGATTTCTCATCCACATAGGCATCAAATACCGTCACACGGTCATGGCCTCCTAATAAAATATCCAGCGAACTGGCAAGGCCACTTGCCAGATGTCCATGGGAGGATAGAAAAAACTTTGTCATAACTTTATCATCCTTTCAGATCGCGATAGCTGATCAGCTCCACGTTATTTTCTTTCAGCCAGTTTTTAAACCGTTCTCCTGTGACAGCCGCCAGATCCATGGTTCGGATCATGGTATAGGTGGTCACAGGAAACAGTTCCTGATCTACATAGCCGCAATGGGTACCCAGAAAACCGATCTGGTTTTCTAAAAATCCCGAATCCGTTGTCACACAGTCTGTAAGATCTGCTTTCATCTGGTCTTCTAACGGAAATGGTTTTTTATACCAGGTTTTGGATGGACGTTTGATTCCGTATTTGTCGTGCATCTCACGTACCAGTGAAATTCCATATTTCTTTCCCATTTCTTCCATGGCTTTCCAGGTTGCAGGAGTGCTATAAGAATGGCCATGAAGATACTCTGGAAGTTTTCCGGTCAATTCTCTAAATTTCAGGATCTGGGCTTCTGTTTCGATAAGACAATCCTCAAGTCTGACATGATCCTGATTTCCATCTTTCTGATCGATTGCCCGATGCATTCCGGAAGTCAGAAAAGAGCCATCCTTCTGAACCAGTGACGGAATCTTCTCTGGATCTGCACATGGCCGTCCTGCCACCAGGTTGATATCTTCTCCCAGACAGATCTGCGGATAGGATTTCATTAATTCTACGGAAAATGCAGCTGCTGGCATATTAGAAAATAATCCAGTGCAAGTAATCGCCCCTTCTCTGGCTGCCCGGGCAATCCCGCAGCTGACTGCTTCTGTAATTCCAAGGTCATCGGATTGAATGATAAGCTTCATATGTGAAAACCTCCCGCTTCTACTGGATCAGTTTCTTTAACGGAATTGCCATTTCTTCCGGAGTTGTCTGATAGATGCAATCCAGTCCGGTGGCCATCAGTTCACGGAATGTTGCTTCCTCCACATCATCACAATAGAGGTTATTATCAAAACGTTTCCGCTCTTTTCCCTCTTTTTTCGGAGCTACTCTTCCATAATTTCCTACATTGATAAATGGGATTCCTTTTACTTCTTTTGCCATCCGAAGAGCATCTTCCGGGCTGTTTACCAGAACCAGAACTTTTAATGGCTCACATCTTGGATCGTTTAATGTCTTGATCGCATCATCAATGGATTTAATGACGGTTTTGATTCCTGGAGGTGCTGCCATTTTTAAGGATTTCTGGATCATCGTATTGGCAGCTGCATTGTTATTGGCTACCACGATGCTGTCCACGCCAGTATGACGGGACCATTTGATCGCAATCTGACCATGGATCAGACGCTCATCAATACGGAATAATTTGATCATAAAAGAGTGTCCTCCTTGCTGTTCTAATTTACTTTTAATTTCAGTGCTTCTGCATTGAAGATGGTTTCCGGTGTATCGATATTCCGGTCATAAACCAGCTTACCGCCTACAAACGTGCGTTCACATACAAAGTCATCATTCACAAAGATCATATCAGCCCTTTTGCCGGTCTGTAAAGAACCAGTTTCTCCATCGGTTCCCAGATATCTCGCCGGGTTAATGGAAGCCATGTAAAATGCCTGTTCCACTGGAACCCCGACTTTAGTTACCAGCTGCTTGATGTTTCGCAGTACCCAGCTTCCACTTCCACAGATACGGCCATCGGAATTTAAGATCAGTCCCTTTTCATCTGCATAATTTTCCCTTCCATAACGGATATAAGTTCCAGTCGGAAGTCCTGCGATAAAGTTGGAATCGGAAATCAGACAGAACTTGCTGTAAGGCTGCAGCTTAAACATGATCTTTAACATGTCCGGGCAGATATGGTTCAAATCTGTGATAACTTCATAATAAATGTTATCTAATAAGAGTAAGGCACCTAAAGTACCTACATCTCTATGGTGAATTCCCCTCATTCCATTGCCCAGATGTGTGGCAATGTCAAATCCAGCCATTTTCTTGGCCTCGTAGATATCTTTAGCATAAGCTGCGGTATGACAGCATGCCACTTTGATCTGATGTTTATGCAAACAACGGATCACATCATAAGCTCCTGGAAGTTCCGGTGCTATGGCCATCACTTTCATTTTTCCATGAGCTTTCTCGATCAGACGCTCTGTCTCCGCAACATCTGGTGCTGGCCAGGTCTGTCCTACGGTCTTTTCTCCACCTCTGGCCCAGAACGGCCCTTCACTGTGGATTCCGTAGATCACAGCTCCCTCATATTCCTGATCCATCACGCGGGCGATCGCCTCAAAGGCATCTTCTTTGGCAGTTGGCAAAATACCGGTAATACCGATGGAAGCAAGAGCTTTGACATATCCCCTGATGTCCTCATCGGTACAGGGATCGGTCATCGACCAGCCACCAAAGCCATGGTTATGTACGTCTATAATGCCAGGAAAAATACCGGTATGCCCGACATCTTCATATTCCCCGTCCCATTCTGTGGAAATTTTCTCGATTGTTCCATCACAAATGGTGATATAGCCGTTTACAAATCCATTTTCTGTCAGAATCCGTTCTGACTTCCATGTTTTTCTGTTCATTGTACGGCCTCCATATTCGTTTTAGAAGATTCCAAAGAATGCTAAAACGATTGAAATTACCAGGATACCAAATACCAGAGTGATCGGTTTGTATCCTTTTTTAATCAGTTTCATCAAACCAAATACCAATACGATGGATAAGATACCTGGGATGATGGAATCCAGGATATCCAGAACCACAACGGAAGCCTCACCAATGGTGATCGTCCATGCCAGTTTTACCTTTACAGAAGAAGCTACCATTGCACCTACCATGGTGATACCCATGATGCTGGCCGCCTTGGTCAGAGCCTGCATCAATCCGGAACTGAAGATCGTATCGATAAAGGTAGTACCGTATTTATAACCGGTCTTTAACAGATACCAGCTGCCTGCCAACTGAGAACCTCCATAGATCAGGATGAATAAGAGTACGCCAAGGATATTGGCCTGGCTGCAAAGACCGATGGCAATACCTGCTGCAATCACTCGCAGACAGTTGAAGAAGAATGCATCTCCGATACCTGCGGTTGGCCCCATCAGAGCAACTTTGATGTTCTCAATGGTGGTATCATCCACTGCACCGGTCTCTTTTTTCTGACGCTCCAACGCATAGGTGATACCTGCGATCAGGGAGAACAGTACGGCGTGGGTGTTAAAGAAACCATCATGACGACGCATAGCCTCTGCTTTTTCTTTTTTGTCTTTGTATAATTCGTCCAGAGCTGGTTCCATGGTCAGGGCAAAGGCATTACCTTCCATTTTCACCATGTTAAAGCTGGAAAATACCAATCTGGAGTTCCAGAACATCTTTTTTAATGTCTTTTTCTCTTCCGGTGTGTAATTTTCTTTTGCCATTAGAATAAATCCTCCTCTCCTGCAGATGAAGATGAACCACTCGTTTCTGCGATTTTGAGAACATCATTGATTTTCTTCTCATTGCAGAAGTAAGTGATGGAGATCACAGCAGCAATGATTGCGATTGCGACGGTTGGAAGAGACATGTATTTGCACAGTACATATCCCAGGAAGAAGAAGCATCCGATTTCTTTGTTCCAGATCATAGAAAGCAGAATCGCAAATCCAATACCGGTCATCATGGAACTGGATGCGGATAAACCTGCCATAATGAATGCTGGTAAATTGTTCATGACATGTTCCAGGCTGTTTACGCCAAATGCGATAGCTGCAAATAGGATGATTGCCTGTGGTAAACGGTCAACAAAGAAACCACAGAACATCACCTGAGCACGGAATGATTTCTCTTTGCCGCTGGCTGCTAATTTCTCCCAGTATGGAGCGAAAGAAGCCAGAACTGGTTTCCACATCTCATTTACAGAACCCATTAAGGTACCGATCGGCATTGCCAGTGCCAGTCCTGTCTCTACGTCAGCACCAGTCAGGATGGTATACGCTACTGCGATAATACTGCTGGCACATGCGTCGGATGGAATGGAACCACCGATTGCAGAAATACCCATAAAAATTGCCTCAAGAGATGCAGCCATAATCATACCGGTTCTAATGTCCCCCAGAAGTAAACCGGTTACGGTCGCTGTCACGATCGGTCTCTGTAAGGTCTGCCATGCCAGTAGACGGTCAGTACCCTGCATCAGAATCCACACCAGTGCACAGATTAAACCACTTTGTATCATAAAACTCCCTCCTTAGTTTTGTTATAGCCCTATTATAAATCCTATTAAGAAATGTTCCATTTTCATTTGTGCATGATGTCTACGGAAATGTTGTTTTTTGCCCTTGTGCTAGTGCAATTTTATAACGGCAATTTCTTCTCGCTCCTTATATCTTGCACCGAATTCCCTCTGTCATGATCTCCATCACAGATTTTTCCGTCAGATGTGGCGCCAATTCCTCAAAATTGGACTGCAGATAGCGAATTCCATTTTCCAAGAAACGCAAAGAAGCAGCGGATGTCTGGAAATCAATGGCAATAAACAGTACCGCCTGAACATTCTCATCTCCATATTCCATCGTTTTTTTGAAAAAGTAGAGATCAAAAATGTGTTTTCCCGTGTAACAGGACGGTACGATGGCACAGAGAAGCTGTTTTCGCACCCGAAGGTGGATGGTATTTAAAAAATATTGATTCAGCAGTTCTTTCGCCTCCATATCTTTTCCCCACTGATAGGAAAGAAGCTGCAAAATGCTTTGGATGCTATGAATGGAAAAATCTCGATGAACTGACAATTCTTCCCAATTTAACTGTTTTTCCACCTGTTTCAGATCATAACCACTTAATAATACCTGTCTGCGGATCTCCTCCGTATCCTCTGGCGTTATCATTGCATGAACCTGCAGATAGGGCCAGGAATAGTGGTACGCATAGCTCTTAAAACTTCCGATCATCCAGTCATAATCTTCCACCCGCAGTTTTCTCGCTTCATAAAGTGGTTCCACCCTTATATCATCAATCCACCAATCGCCCAATCGCCGCAGCATATCTCTGGAAATGGTCTGGGCACTGGCTTTTCCATTTCTTGCACAGATCAGAAGACGCCGTGGTACATATGGATATTCGATCATATCTATTACTTTATAAAGACTTACTCCCAAAAGCTGGGTATTGTATTCACTGATCTTTATTTTCTCCTCTTTATATAGAAATTCTCCAATACTGTCTGCCAAAGCAAGTACCATAGAGGAACGTTTGATCGCGTTCTGGGAAATACTATTTCCAAGCATCAGACAGCCTTCGTATCCAAAATGTTTCTGAAACAAGATTCGTAAAAGATCAGACATCAGTGCCTCTGACAGTGCCTCTTTCGGAATTTGCTCCGGGAGATTCCATCTCATTTTCAAGTAACAAACCGTCTTCCTGGCCAAATTTTCTGCTTTTTCATAAAAAACTGGAAACCGTTTCTCAAGCCCCGGTATCTGTTCCCAATCTCCCCACATCAAAAACAGAATCGAAAGTGCCGCAATCTCCCCATCTCGTCTAAAGGAATCCTGATCATAGCCGGGAATCTCTCTTAAATTCGTCAAAAGCTGTCTGGCTAATTCCCATTCCCCGGTGGCATAAAGTTCTTTGATCGTCCCCAGATGATACACCGTCTGACTCTCTTCCTCTTTTGAGATCACATTTCCAGACTGGATCCGTTTTCTTACTAAGAGGATGTAGTCCACCAATCGATTTACATAACTATCAAACAATTCGCATTCCGAGGCCCGAATGGTATCAAGCACGATCTTACGAATCCGATCTTTATCCCCTTGATCCATAAAAGCACGTTCATAGGCCTGATTCTCAAACGCTACTACCCGGATCCGGAAATGATTTTCATAGAGTTCCAACATACCGAGTCTCTGGCCCAATTCGCTTCCGCATAATTTCATTCCGTGACCTGGCTTTGTAACAAGAGATAGCTGAAACGAAGCAAAAAATTCCCGCACCCACGGCATTTTCTTTTTCACTGTACTGGCAGAACAGTATAGCTGTGCCGCCAATTCCTCTAACAGAAAATATCCATCTTCATCCGCCGCCTGACGACACATGATGGCTCTGGCCAGCTGATAAGAGAGATGTTCCCGATTATTGGCCTCCACATTGTTAAAAAGAATATTCAGCCACTCTCTTGTCTTGGCAAATTGATCCGGCCGGTCAATTTTCAACAGATATCCTTTGCCTCGAACCGAATCCAGGCTGCATCCACAGTCTTTTAGAAAATCCCGCAAATGCTCCATATCATTTTTCACCGTTCGTTCCGACAAGTTCAGTTCCCTGGCGAAATCTCCCGCTTTTAGGAATCCATCAGCCTCCAGTAACAGATATGCCATTTTCAAAATACGTTTTTCTTCGATTATCATTCTTTGGTATCCTTTCTGCCTGGTAAACTTAGGGACCTTTTTTTGCAAATATATGGTGTAAAAGCTCCCTAGTAAATATACTGAAATAAATCTTCCTTTTTCATCATTCTTCCGCCAATACCTTCAAAAGCACTTCTTCCAACGCCAGAGCCGCTTTCGAGTGATATCTTCCCGGTGGCAGCAGATAAGATCCACGAAATCCACTGATTCCCAGGATCACGCTGCCGCTTTAATAGGGTAGAGGGAAAATAAATATTTTCACCCCTCCCATTGAACCGTACATACGGGTCTCGTATACGGCTCTACAACTTATATTTCAATATGTGAGTAGGGTCTTCCGAGGTAAGACACTAATCTTTCGTTCCACAACCTCTTGATTTACAATTTCGGTTTACGTTTACCATTGGGGCTTCGATTTGCCTTGCAATCTTACCCACCTAATTGCCTTATCAAATTTCTGTTCGTAGGCTCAAGAACTTTGCTACACCACTTCCCCCATCCATACCGTTACTGGTACCGACTTGTGGTTCATTACACTTGGCGGTAAATACCTGTGACTGGACTTGCACCAGTAAGATTAGTGCCATGCTCGGCACATAAGAAAAAATCCCTTGAAAAATCAAGGGATTTGAGAGGCGACAACCAGATTTGAACTGGTGATCAGGGTATTGCAGACCTTGCTTTTCTGCCTCCAGGAACCGCATAAATACTGGAGTTTTCACCCCTCGCATTCTGTTTGGTGCCTTATTGGTGCCCTATTTTGATTTCAAAGGCCCATTTTTCACTATTTACAGGATATTTGAACGTATCCAACTTGCATATTTTCAAAACTATGGTATACTATATTATAGAAGGATACCACCGATAGACGGTTGGTCCTGAACAAGATTAGTTAAAAAATAACCGCTCTAGTTGCTGGACTGGGGGCGGTTATTTTTGTGTCTTATTACTATCCCGGCCAACTTTGTAGCCGAGACCAAAGCACGTAAAGCATAAGCTCAACAGTGCTATTACATCAGCAATACTCATTGGCTAAGCCCTCCTTCTATCAGATTCCCGTGAGGGTTTCTATGTAATCGGAGGGTCACAGTCCCTCCGCAGAAGGACCAACCGCCTACCGTTATGGTGGCATCCATAAAATTATTCTACCATATCTTTATAATTTGGGAAAGCATTATCCGCTTCACTGTACGAGCATTGTTTGCAACAACGCTTTTTTATAACGATAATACGTTCCTTTTGAAATCCCAATCACTTTCATACAATCCGCATCACTCAGATCACCACCAAATGCTTTCGCCCTTTTCTGCATTAACCGTTTGGCCTGAATCTCTTTTTCCGTAGCATAATGCTTTCCTTTTGGGCGCCCCAGTACCTTTCCGTTAATTCGGGCCGTTTCAATTCCCTCAATAGTCCGCTGACGAAGATCATCAACTTCTTTCTGGGCCTGATCGAATGCAATCTTAATCTGCTCCTTAGCAAGCAGCATCAAGTACTTTTCTACAGCTTCCAAAATAACATCTACATTCGTTCCAGTCTTCGGAATACAGATCTGCAGTGCGTTGCGGTATACTTCCGTATTAATATGCGGCTCTTGCAAAAAAATCAATTCAACTCCCATGGCATATAATTTTTGGTACTCTTCAAATCCTTCCTCTGCATCTCGCGCCATCCTGGAGACAGAGTCAAATATAATAATATCCCCTGGCTTTAACAGTTTCAGCAGCTTCTTCCATTTAGGACGATCCAATGTTCTTCCTGTATAAACTTCTTCTATAATAATAGCCACTGGATACCTGCGATGAATATTTCTGATCTGTCGTTCTATATTCTGGCTCGGTGTAGAAATCCGAACATATCCATACTGCATCTCACATTTCCTCTATGTATAAAAAAATAGGTACATTATTAATATGACAGATTTGAACCCTTTTTGTATGTCAAATCGGTATAGCAAAAATGGTCGTTTTTTGAAAACTTATATTTATGCTAGAAAATTCGATTCAAAATTCAATTGCCATATTTGTACTGTAACTGTTAAAACAATTCTATTTTTAAGTCAAAGGAGAACTCTACTATGAGAACAAGCAGCAATGGAAAGCAGCGAGTTTTTCTTGTACGACCACGCTGGCCCCCTGTCAAGATATCCCAGGTCTGTATCTGGATGTGATATGTGGCGTGGTGGTTCATGTGTCATTCCTCGCTCCGATGAAAAGCAAGATTCTGGGGCGAAATCATATGCTACTATGACACTTATTGCGAACTTTTCGGAGAACCGGAGGAATAAATCTACCAAAGAACAAATGGCCGTTTTCGTAAATTTATTTTTATGCTAGAAAATTCGGTCTGATATTCATTTTCCATACTGGTATTGTAACTATCAAAAAATTCTATTTTCAATTAACAGGAGGACTCTACTATGAGAACAATCATTAATGGAAGAAAGTATGACACAGAAACTGCTACTGAGATTGCATGCGACAAAGCTTACCCCATTTCCGATGGACGCCATTATGACGAAACATTATATCGGAAAAGAAATGATGAGTTTTTCTTATATGGTCACGGTGGCCCACTGTCAAGATATTCCAGATCTGTATCCGGAAGCGATATGTGGTGTGGCGGTTCAAAAGTCATTCCTCTCTCCGATGAAGAAGCAAGATCCTGGGTCGAGAGCATATGCAGCTATGACACTTATTGCGAACTTTTCGGAGAACCAGAGGAATAAATCTACCAAAGAACAAATGGCCGTTTTCGTAAATTTATATTTATGCTAGAAAATTCGGTCCGAAATTCATTTTCCATATTAGTATTGTAACAATTTAAAAATTTTATTTTAGTAAAGGAGAACTACATTATGACAAGCTCTATTAAAATCTCAGCAGAAACAAGAAAGAAACTTATTGCAGATCTGGCAAAGGTACAGGAGACCGGTTACGATATCGCAAATATCACTGTCGATACCCTTATGTCAAGAGCACAGGTTGGCCCTGAAGAACATCTGCTGGACATTATGTACCATGATGGCCTTAAGGCAGCAATGAAAACACTGATTTCCTATTATGCTGTTCCGGTGGTTAATTTTGACCAGGAGTATCCGATGCATGCTGGTTTTTTCAACGTATTCCGCTTCTGCGCAAAGATGTTGGCAAATTCTTCATATGACAACTCCAATGTGGACGAAAGTGACCTGGAGATTTCTACTTCTATAATCAACTCTCAGGCTGCAGTAATGCTGATCCCTGAATTAAACGAGATTTGTGGCAGAAACCTTAAGGAGAAAAAAGATTTCCTGGAGCTTTTCGACATCCTGCGCAAAAATTGGTCGGAAGATTTATTCGGATCAAATATTTTCTGGTTGCTTCTGAGCGTTATGGACTTTCCTGCAATTGAGTTTGTAGATACTCCAGTGGCAAGAATTAATTTTGCCCTTTGGCTCAAGCAGCTTACTGCTTTTTGGCCAGAAAGTATTTGGAACTGGGATAACTTTAACTGCTAAGATGTAAAAAGAGAGGCTGCCACGCTCGTGTGACGGCCTCTTTAATTTAATGCACTTCATTTTATCGGCATCCATGATGCTTTTCTGTAATCCTCGACTCTTCCTTTGATTTTTTTCCATTTAAACCAATTTGTATAATTTTTTTCAATTCATCCGGAAGCATATCATAGCTATTCTGGTACTCTTCGATTAGATTTCTCTGCTCCATATTTAAATTTTTCTGAGTTTTTAAAATTTCTTCCAAGTTTAACTCCAGTTCCGATACCTGTTTTTTAGCTGCATTCAATATTGCACTTGTTTCGAATTCGCTGTTCTTCTGAACCCGATTCAGATAGTCCTTTAATACCGACTCATTCTGTTCTATTATTTTCAATTTTCTTTTTAATTCTGATATTTTTCTATAGTGCAATACATAATTAATATGTCGAAGTTGTTCTGTTATCACCTGTTTTTTCTGCCTTAACTCTTCCACTTTCTTCTGAATACGAGTGGATTCTGTCTCGTAATACTCAATACGTCCAGAAAGTCCGATTCGCTCCTGATCCGTCTCAATTTTATGCTTTTGAATCTCCTTCTGCCTGCCTTCATTTATTGTCATATGATTCTTTAATGTCAAAAAAGCCAAATAAATCTGTTTCTTTATATCTTCTGCAAATATCATTAATACCTGAATTTCTTTCCCTACACTCTCCAACATACGGTTATACCTATGAATCTTGCGGTTCAGATTTCCAATATCTGACCGTTTTATAAACTGTACTGGAATCCCTTCTTTTTCCTCTCTATTTGCACGCTTTTCTAAATTAACGGCCGCCACTCCCAAATGTATTGTAGGCAGCCGTTCCAATTTCTGCGCTTCATAAGATCTTGCATCCACACGCTCCTCAGAACCGATCTTTTCCAAGCTTTCATTAACTGCCTTCTCCCAGGCCTTTCTCCACGCAGGAACACGCTCCTCAGAATTCCAAAATTCTATCGTAGGATTTTTGCGCCCATATCGAGTGGTTTTGGGCTGTTTACTAAGGCGTTTCAGCCCCAGTTCGCACCCCTCTTCTGCACTCAGCCAAACTTTTTTCTTATCTTCCGTTTGATACTGATACTGCTTTTTCCATCCCAATTGTTTTTTTGCAGCATATTCCTGTGATATCATGGCTTGTTCTTCCTGGCCCCGTCTACATAAATATTCAGCTTGAGATTTCGCCTCCCACTTTCCATCCGGTCCCAGTGGACGCATCGTACACATCACATGCGCGTGTGGATTCAAAAACTGCATTTTCTCAATATCATGCGTAATCTTTCCATATGCATCAATCGGCTGATGACGGTCATTCGTTTTGGGTGGATTATGAATTGCAATGTCCACACACATTCCTTTGCTAATCAACTCTTCCTTTACAAATTTTTCTATAAGGTCTACCTGCCGCTCATGCGGCAATTCTTTGGGTAAGGCCAATTCAAATTCACGGGCCAGCTGGGCCGATTTAGACTTTTCTGCAGCTTCTACTGCATTCCAAAGTGTTTTCCGATCTTTGAAGTTTTCAGGCGCATGATCTGGAAGCAGGATTTCTGTAAACTCTATCCAGTTCTTTTTTCGAAAATCATGCGTCACTCCATCCCAGTCGTTAGTAATGCATTCTCCAGAACGATACGCGGCAGCAGCTACTGCACTTCTACCACTGGATCGTCCTATTATTTTCACAGATAAATGGTAAATTGCCACCTTGTATTCTCCTCTCTCCGTCCTGCTCCCCTGTCATCTTCATCAAAGCAGTCAATTTGCGTATCCCTTCTGCAAAGAAGGGCGCACTTATACATTACCTTAGCAGGTAATGCGCGCGCTCTACCGAGGGTCGCTGCCGCGGGCGTCTCCCGACGGGTTCTGCGAAGCTTCTGCACCACTGTCACCAATGCAATTCTGGTGATTCAGGGTGCAGTACAGCAACGTCTCAAAGCGCTCGTTGCTGATTGTAGCAGCATGCTCTTCATCCAATCCGATTGCATGTTCTGCAATGGCTCCGCGGACAATCAACCGGTGTGTACGGTGTTTTCTGGCCACTGTCTTGTCCCGCTGCTCTTTTAACTGCTTTCGATGCAGTTCCTGTTTCTTCTGAATTTCCGCAAACTTTTTCACTTCTTCTGAAATCACTCTGCTTTCCTTTTCCATCATTCACTCATCCCTTCCTACATCTATTTTTTAACAATAGCTCCTAAAAAGCAGGCAGTGCCAAACCGGCATCACCTGCATCTCCGATGAACATTCTCTTGTGCTTTTGAAAAACATGTTTCTGCGGACAACTTTTCTGCCGTTCTCTGCACCAGATCTTCCAACGGTTCCCGTTCTCTCAATTTTCTCTGGATTTCATCAATCAATCTTCCTGCTGTTTTCTGAATCAGATTTAAGCTGGCCTTGAAATCCGATAATTCCCGATCATGGTTCCATCCGGCAACATAGCCAAAGGAATAATCTGATGTATCGATTCCAAAATGCTGGCATATGATATATGCCACAGATTCTGCCTCCACTTCTTTTGTCGCGCGGTCAACTAACTGATTTTTCCGGTCTCCGGTATCTCTATCATGTAAAATCGCATGGCTTAACTCATGAACAGCTGTTTTTAAAGACTGTGCTTCTCCCATTCCTGAACGAATCACAATTTTCTTTTTTATCTGATCGTAATATCCCTTTGCACTAGAACCAGATATTTCTGAAAATTCAATCTGAACCGGAGATATCTTCTCAATCGCAGACAGGAACTTTTTGTAATTCTCCACATCTGCTTTTAATTCGTGAACCACCTCCGGAAGTTCTTTTCCTTCGGTCTGTGAAACATCGAACACCGTTGTGATTTTATAATTCTCTACCATCACATTCACAATTTCCGTCTCTGGTTTTCCATTCTGGTCCAACACTGGTTTCCCTGTTTCCGAATCATATTTCACACGCTGCTTCGGAACCGTATAGGGAGCCGGTGCAATAATCTTAATGCCTTTCTCTCCGCGTTTTACATGACGCTGAAACTGCTTATCCCAGGCACTGTATCCGGCCACTCTGGTAGCATCTGGTCTTTGCATTGCAATCAACAAACAGTTACTGGCACTATAATGATGAAAACGTCCCATCACATCCAGATAATGCCGGTACGCTTCCGAAGACTGTAATTCCCGAATTCCATTCTCAAGCTTTTCTGTAATCTCCTGCATGCGCTTCTTGCCGTCCGATTGATACTGCTCCATTTTTTCTCCCAGCTTTTCTGCTGTTTGCATATTTTTCAAAATCAATCCATTTTCCTGAAAGGAATACATAGCTCCACTTCTTCCTCCTATGATCACATGGTCAAGCAATCGCACATCCATGATTTTTGAAGCCTCTTCCACTTTTCTGGTAATCCAAATATCCTCTTTTGATGGTTTCGGGTCACCAGACGGATGATTATGGAGTAAGATGATTCCGGACGCATTCGACAAAATGGCCGATTTAAAAATATTGCTGACCGGAGCCGGTGCGCTATCCAAACTGCCAATCGAAACAATATTAAAGTTAATCGGCTGAAGCCTCGCATTCAGATTCACCACGCAAAGATATTCCCGATCCATTGTAGAAAGCATACCTGCCATCATTTCGCTGGCCTTCCTTGGCGTATTTACCGGCTCTTCACTGTAAAGAACTGTCCGCTCTGCTAGCTGAATGTAAACCTCTGGAAATTTATAACGAATTGATGTTTTCTCTTCTGTCATTTGTATCACCACCTTCAATCACAACAACGCTCAGCATTTCCCCTGGCTTCAATTTCAATAATTTGTGTTTAAGATCATCCTCAGAAATCAAAGCATTCTTTTTCTGAGACTGCTTATATACACGATACAAATTTTCTAATTCTATTCTGACCATGACATATCTCCTCATTTTAAAAATTGGATGCAGGTAAAAGCCTGCATCCAACCCATTAACGACTTCTATGATGCTCTACTGTCAGTCCCTGTTCCAAAGATTCCTTGAAACTGTTTTCCCGTTCTTCGACCACTGTATCTGCCAGTTTCAGACTTCTTCCATCAAAGTAATAAACATCATCACTCAGCCAGTCCCGTTCCTGAACCTCTGTTTGATTTACCATATGAACCAAGTCTTTCAGATCCGGAAGTTCTGGCGCTCTGCTCACCGGTACCGCCAATATCTCATGGCGGCTGGATGGAAGAACATAATAGTCCTCACCAAATTTTTTATGTACATCTTCTAAAAAAGGCTTCGATACAATTACTGATGCTCCATCATACTGCCTCGAAGTGGTAACAACATACATCGGATAGTCATCTTCAGAAATATTTATCATTTCTGATACTTCTTTCTCCATAGATAAATCGCCAGCCAGTACCTGACTGATAGTCTGTGATAAATTCTGACACACATACCCTTCCTTAGCAGAATTTGCTCTTGCCTGTTCCATGATTTCTTCCCCGCTCATATGTAGCAACTGCACAAACTCATCTGTCACTAAAATGGTTCTTCCCTCTCCCAGTTCGCATTTTGCAATCACGGAAAGATTAGAAATTGCTTCATGAGGGCAACGTTCTAACATTTCTGCATTTTTTTCTGTATTAATTACAGCTGCATACATATGCTGATGAACATATTCCGGTGTTAATCTATATTCGGTGCCATGATCCATTACCGTAATGGAAGCTAACTGCTGACGCAGCTGGATTTCTTTCATATTTTTATTTTCAGTCTCTTTCATTCAATCATCTCCTTATAATGCCAATACCATTATCAATTTCTTTTAAACTCGATACCTCTGAAATTTGGTACATATGAAACTCTGTATTTTCAATTATTTGATTCCTAATTCCTATTTTTTTCTTTGTTTGTACCATTGGATCCTTAAGCTTATCACTAATATAAAAATCAAGATAAAGCGTAAGGATTTCACTTAAAACTTGTTCTTCCTCTGCAACTGTATAGTTTTGCGGCGGCGTTTCCGAAAAAAATAATAGATATGGCAAACGCCCGTTATTATTTGTAATAATCCCAACATAATCGACAGTATGGCTATACGTTTCTTGTGCAACCCAGACTTGATCTGATGCAATAATCAGAGTTCCCGACTTTATTTTAAGTATTTTCATAATCGCTACCTTCCAATCAATTTAATTGCTCATTACATGTCGTACATTCTCTTGACAATTTCCGCAGCACAGGGTCTTTATAATATGGGTTTTTGTTAATAATATAAAATCCATATGGCGTAACCAACATCACTTTTTCTTTTTGCTTCAACTGCATAATGTCCGTTGAATCAATAAGATTTTTTTCCTCGAAGCTGGTGTTAATGCTCGATTTCGCTACGCTACTACTCCAACTATTTTTCTGATGCAAAAACTTTCCACCCCATTCAACAATCATTTTTTGTGTTTTGGGAGACGTTGCATCTAATATCATAATGTAGGGACAGTTAGATATTAAATCCATCGTCTGACTCTCGCTATAGGCACTCATTAACGCTTCCACCGATTGAATAATCAGATATAAAGTCACCCTTCGACTCCTCAGCGTTTTTGCGCCGTCCAAAAGCCTCTCAATTTTACCTGCAGACAAAATTCGTGGCAGCTCGTCAATTATAAATAACACTGGTTTTGCGTTCTCTGGTCGTTGTTCCATTTCATAAAATGTCTGATTCAACACCAACTGCAAAAAATCATAATAGGCAGTAAGCTTATGCTCACGAATTGCCAAATAAATGCTATGGCCTGTATTCAACATGGCTGGTGTCACTTTGTTTGGATTATCACGCAATGCATACCGCACATCCATATCGTTTGCAAACAACGCCAAATGATTATTCATTTCTGTGACTATCCCGCCTAATGTTTCTTCGGCCAAATCTGCAAACTGTATCATATATTTTCGTTCTGTTGATGTCGCTGCCGCATTTTCCATAATTTCTTTCACAGACTCTTTTATCGTTTTGCTTAAAATCACATCGACAAGCTCTATAAAACTTTTGTAACCAGCTTTGTAATAGTAGATCAATAGCCCGCAAAGCAAATTTCGTGCTGATGTTTTCCAAAACGGATCTTTTACATCGGCAGACAACGATATCAGAGATTCCGAAATCAACCGCATAGTTTCATAAATCCTAGTTTCTGTGCTTGTCCCATTCAATAAATAAAGTGGATTATATCCAGCGCTATAACGATCAGATGGATTCACTACTGATACCTTAGAATCCGTTCTTTTCGTTGCCTTATAGTTCAACTCTCCCTTTATATCAACTGCAAATTTCGCAATTTCAGGATTTGCCAAAAGCGTTGGAATGACTCCCGCACTGCTTTTTCCGCTTCCTGATCCACCAATGACCAGCACATGGCCATCTTCTTCAATGGGTTTTCTCACATACATTCCATCTTGCTTACCGAACATAATTCCCTCTGGTTTTTTCGCGCGCAGTTGTTGTCTCACCGTTTTTTCTTGTGCCAAATTTTTTTCTTTTAACAGCAAATCTGGAGAAGGCCTGCAACGCATTTGTGTTATGACCCAAAGATACGCAAGTGCCGCTGCTCCAAATGTATAAAGTAATGTTGACTTCCGCTGTAACAATTCCGGCCATTCTTTCCAAATAAACGCAAGCATCACGAACCATACGAGAGGGACGGTCCAGACCATAGAAGCTACAATACACTTTAAATACTTCTTTTTCACCTGTATCCCCTTTCACTTTTTATATATGTAATGCTTCTATATATAGTATGGCGGATTATAACAGAATAAATTTATGCTAGAAAATGCAGCCAATTTTTATTCTCCATACTACTAATAGATGTTGATTTGTATCATTCACGAATCATCATACTTTTAATTAATAAAGGAGAAAAAAGCAATGCGACTAAAAGCTGCACAGACAACAGAATTAAAAACCGATACGCTCGCACTACTGGACAAGATTTCCTTGTACAATTTTACAATCGAATCGGTCGATGACATGGAATCTCTGCAAGAGCTCGGTATCATCACAGTAAAAGAAAAGCAACCCCACTATGTTGTGCTCAAATCTGGAGAATACTTTAGTACTCTTCACATCGAAAAAACGGAGTATTTTGATGATTTCTTTTTTGGCATAGGAAAGCATGGCGTTTACGCGTCTATGGAAATGTCAGTTCCTGACGACGGCTTCCATAATCTTAATTGCCTTTCCGCCGAGCAATACATACGGCGAATAGAATATGCTTTTTATTTCTTATGGAAAACCTATGGCATACTTGCGGGTTCTAACAACCTTAAATACCGCTCCATGGAAATTAATAAAACCATCATTTTGGATTGTGATTTCCAAACATATCGCAGACCCATGGCCTTGATGATGTATTTACTTCCAGCCAGATTGCGATTAACCGAGGCGGATTTTTCAGAGCCAGACGTACACCCAGAAAAAGTAGACGATTATAATCGTTGCATTTCTACTTATACAAAATCATCTGGCAAAAAGGGCATTTCTGTAAAAATATATGATAAAAAAAATCAGTTGCAATCTTGCTTTGGAATTTTGACCACTCACAATTATTGCAGATGCGAAATCACCCTGAAATGCTCAACAAAAATAATAAAAGCCTTTGGCAGCAATGATGTTGATAAGATTACTGACCAAATTCTAAATTGTTATTTCAATGACTTTATTGATAACAACATTGTAAAACCATACGAAAAACATTGTCAGAAACGAGATATTGCTCTGCGCAAAATCTTAAAAGACCACTATGCAGCAAGTAGCAAAACCTGGACACGGGATACTTTGGCTACCATTCGAGAAATGGAAATTAAAAACAGTGTGCCATTTATGCTTGAAATAAGCGAATTGATACTTCAAACCAACTGTCTAAAAATTGATAGCAAGCAAAGCCGTTGCAATCTAAAAGATCGATTTAAGAAATTATGCACTGAGCAAAATTCAATTTTCATTTGTAATGATGGTCAAAAATATCAAGAGCTTATTGAAAAATTGCAGCTATGAATTATTCATAACAATGGGTTCAACTTTAACAATGATTATTACCTGATAGATTAACTTTATTCGTTTTAGAAACAGGATAATAGAACCCAGTTATGGTACATCATTTTGCATTACCCATTAGCTTCACCCTTTATTCAGTTACTCGAAAAAATTTTTATATAAGGAGACTTATTTTATGAAAAAACAGATTAACCGCGCTACCAACAATACCCCTGTCATTGATCGTAACAGTTTACGAAAGCAATTAATTGATGCTGCAACTGATTTATTCCGCAAAAGTTGGAGCTCTTACAATGATTTAAATCTTTACATTGATCCTGATACTTGCGAATTTTATGAGACAGACGATAATTCCACTCCCTACTCTGCATGGACTGGTCATGACCTTTTTATTATCGGCTATGAGGGTGGCCCAGACAATTTCCTTACCGCTGGAATTTTTGAACCTATGATTGATACAATGAAAGACTGGCTTAGTGAAGCTGATCTTGCAGAAATTAAAGCTTATCAGAAAGAAAATGACTGCTATCTCTCAGCATATGAAGATCTTTTTCCTGAACTTTATCAAGAAGTGTTGAAAGAATTCCAAGATGAAGCCTTAGAGTTAGAGCAAGAAAACATTGAAGAAAATGTAGATAGAGCACTGAACATTTTTTATCCCGCAACAAAATGGCAAGTCTAATTTTTCATCGCATGTAAATTACTAGACATCCTAAGTCCTATTTTTTATGGGGAAATACTTGATAAACCAGATGATCAAGATGAATAATTATATAGTTAAGATTGTACAGAAAGAATGCCCTTTACAATAAATATTGCAAAGGGCATTTTTGTTAATCAGTTCTATTTAATTTCGACGATCCACTCAGTTGGCGTTTGAGAAGCCTTGTCATTTTTGACATTCGGACCGGCACTCAGATAAATAGATTTACCGTAATCAGTCTTCATCTGACCTGAACCCCACTTTGCCATATCAATATAATTGAAGTTGATGCCATCACCGGTGGTTGGATATTCTTTTGTGTCGAAATAGGTATATCCAGTCTCTGGATCATAATGCATATTATAGTTGCCATTTTCATCATATACTACTTCTTTATATGCTCCGCCTTCTGCCGGTTCTGCAGCTTTTCTCATGGCATCAAACAGCTCCTGGCCTGCGTGGTCACCACACATAGCTTTAATCAGGAGCTCAATAGCTTCTCCTCTAGAATTCCAATAACTTTCTGGAGAGTCATTCCATCCATTGCCCATTCTCATTGACAAATAGTCTCCATTTTCTGTATTATGAATCAGCATTGCCATAGTGTGCGGCCAGTTAAAGCTAAAACCCCCATTAGTTGACACAAAAGATACTGCATCATCATACGAATACCATTTTTCGGCCAACATCCCTTCCAGATACCCTCTCATTGCCAGCCACCGCGCATCGTCATCTTTTCCCGCATACAGTGCATCAGTGCCAACCTGGAGCGAACCGTAGCCATTGTACTGCACTACCCCATCAACCGTCCAGCGACCCTGATCATCGACAGTGTATCCGTCCGGAGTCGTTCCGTTCGTGATTTTATCACGCATATTTTTATTGGTGAAATAGTAGCAATAGCCATCAATCCATGCCCAGCCTGGATATTTGTTTTTATGTCCTGCAGCAACATGGTACTCTCCCAAATCCGCATCATGCCCTGTCCGAATCTCCGTAGAGTCCTGTCCATAATATTGTTGTAAATCGAGTGCGAAAGCTGGCATTGCAGCGCTTGCTGCCATTACGCCTGCCACCAGTAAAGTAACGAGTCCTTTCTTTTTCATATCTCTTTTCCTCCTGAAATTTGTTTGTTTTTCTGTTGTGATTTTAATTGATATTCTTTTGTATCATTATTTCTTTTGTTTATGAGTGTATTATACCATATATGTATAAATGCAGATACATAATTCTGTCGAAATTTTAATGTAAGAGCAACGAAATCTTCTCTTATATCTATCCCATACTCATCTATAATTGTCTGATTAAATCTGTAATCATAACATCTCATGTGTATCCCTACAAAGGCATTGTACCAAATCTTTGGGAATATTCAAGCTATATCCTTCATTTTACAATATATCCAGAGGGGAAACGCATGATAACATTTAAACCATTATGGATAACTCTAAAAAAGAAGAATATCTCAACATACGATTTAATTCATCATTACGGCATGAGCCGTGGAATGCTGGATAATCTTAAGCATGATCGTAGTATAACGCTACATACATTAAACGATTTATGTAATAACTTTGAATGTGACATTTCCGATATCATCGAATATAGTAAGGACGAAAAAGAGCTCTAAGGGAGTTCTTTTTTTATGCACAAAATTTTATGCTAGAAAATACTGCATATCTTTGATTTTCCATATTTTCACCAGAAATGCTTCTTAGAAAAAGTCATTTCCACACAATACGAAGTATGAAAGGTGACTATCTTGCAAAACTCATCCGATATCAACACTCTAAAAAGAATCAATTTCCAAATTTTCAATTTACTTTCCAGTGATCCACCAGCTTTTTCTGAAATCACTACACTTGCCACACAGCAAATCTTGCACCGTCTGTGCCCCGATGGTATAATTACTTCATCGGCATGCGCAGAAATTATGAAATTTACAGAAAAAGAAGAAAAAGTTAAAAGCAAATGCGATCTGTCAAAAATAAAGGTACGTCCTGACGATGGCCGCCCTTATATTATCATTCAAAGAAAAACCATTAGTAGCACTAGCTATACAGGGTTAATTGATAAACTCTACGATCTTTATTTTGGCATAAATACGGTTACACTCCAGGACTTTTTCGAAGTCTGGATGCAATGGCGCAAGGATGAAAGCAGCGTGTCCGCAAAAACTGTAAAAGAAAATCGTTTCCTTTGGAATCGTCTGCTCAGAGACAGTGAACTGTCCAAACGCGTCCTTCGGGAACTCACTGTACAGGATTACATATCGTTTTTTCGTGTTCTCACTAAAACAAGATCTCTCACCCGTAAATGCTTCAATGATTTAAAAAGCATTTTAAATGGAATGATGTATTTGGCCGTTGAGAGGGGCATTCTTGAGCATAATTGCCTTAGAGATATAAATTATAAGCAATTTGCTTACAAGGCCGAGAATACGGAAATAACGCCTTATACAGAGGCCGAACGAACTGCTATCATTTATCATCTGCAGTCACGAACAGATCGGTATTCTCTTGCTATTCTTTTAGACTTTCATTTGGTTCTCCGTATTGGAGAATTAAAAGGATTAAAGTGGAGTGATATCTCCGGAGATACAATTCGGATATGCCGCTTTATCAATGATAAAAATGAAGTTGTAGAAGATATTAAGGGTCATACAAGCCAAGGTATCCGCTCTATGCCATTGACACCAACTGCAAAAATTATCCTTGCTCGTATACAGGAATTTTGTCCAAGTGATAGTGACTTTATTTTTACTGAAAAGGGACAGCCACTAACTACTGTTACCTTCAACCGACATCTAAAAGCCTGCTGCGAGGAATTAGGCATCGAATACCGTTCCTCTCATAAACTTCGATTTTCTACGGCTTCTATCATGTATAAAAATGGCGTAGAAGATACGGAACTGCAAAAATTGTTGGGACATACCTCACTGACCATGACAAGACATTATCTCCGCAATGTAACATCGGATGAAGAGACCGCAAACAAGATGAGTATCATCCTCGGATAGCACATTTCCATCAGAAAAAAGTTACGCAAACAAGCGCAAACACTTTTTAGAATAAGCAAAAACCCCGGAACCCTTGATTTTACTAGGTTTCCGAGGTTTTTTAAGAGAGGCGACAACCAGATTTGAACTGGTGATCA
>ERZ773144.824-NODE-824-length-30428-cov-6.115728_pt1 | contig 30428 bp, 27 predicted proteins | sample MGYA00580849_ERZ773144 | MGnify/ENA primary metagenome ERZ773144 (study PRJEB29015, sample SAMEA2737861) | human gut metagenome | biome: human gut; feature: human-associated habitat; material: faeces | place: China | collected 2012 ...
AGAGGCTGCACAAATTAGTTTATCAATCACTAATTTGCAACAGCCCCTTTTATTTATTAATCTCTGCATATTCCTTGTTCTCTTGCTACTTTTTCAACTGCATCTGCTACTGCATCTGCAACTCTTCTATCAAAAGCATCTGGAATAATATAATTTTCATTCATTTCTTCATCAGTAATAAGAGAAGCTAATCCTCTTGCTGCTGCAAGTTTCATTTCTTCAGTTATTTTCTTAGATTTTGCTCTTAGAGCTCCTTTGAATAGTCCTGGAAATACAAGAACATTGTTTATTTGATTAGGATAGTCTGATCTTCCAGTACCTACTATTTTTGCTCCTCCAGCCAAAGCATCTTCTGGCATTATCTCAGGAGTAGGATTTGCCATTGCAAATATTACAGCATCTTTATTCATTGTTTTTACCATTTCAGTAGTAAGAATATTTCCTACAGATACTCCAACAAAAACATCTGCTCCTTGTACTGCAAATGCTAAATCTCCAGCAAGATCATTAGGATTAGTTATTTCAGCCAACTCTTTTTTAGAAAAATCATAAGATTCTTTTTCACTTCTTCTAAGAATTCCTGGTTTATCAAGAACTAATATTTCCTTTGCTCCTAAATCTCTTATAAGTTTAGTTATAGAACTTCCTGCTGCTCCTGCTCCATTCACTACAACTTTAGCATCAGAGAATTTTTTCCCTACAACTTTAAAAGCATTAATAAGTCCAGCAGCAACTACTATTGCTGTTCCATGTTGATCATCATGAAATACAGGAATATCTAATTCTTTTTTTAATCTAGTTTCTATCTCTATACATCTAGGTGCTGATATGTCTTCTAAATTTACCCCTCCAAGTCCTGGAGCTAATAATTTTACAGTTCTTATTATTTCCTCTGGATCCTTAGTATCTAAACAAATAGGAATTGCATCTACCCCTGCAAATTCTTTGAATAGTACACATTTTCCTTCCATTACTGGAAGAGCAGCTTCTGGACCAATATCTCCAAGTCCTAATACAGCTGTTCCATCAGTAATAACTGCAACCATATTTCCTTTAGCTGTATATTTATATACATCCTCTTTATTAGCTGCTATTTTTCTGCAAGGTTCTGCTACACCTGGAGAATAAGCAAGGCTCAAATCATCTTTATTGGCTACTTTTACTTTTGAAACTATTGATATCTTTCCTTTGTTTTTTTCATGCATTTCTAGTGCTCTTTCAAATACTGTTGGCATAAATATCTCCCTCCATTATTATAAATATTTTTTAAAAATTTATTTTCATTTTTTATGGTAGTGCAAACTATATTTAAATAATATATATTTACCTTTAAAGCTTTATATGATGTATTATATCCCTTTTTTGTACAAAAGTAAAGTATTTTCTTTTTTTCTTGTCTCATTTACGTATTTAATATCTAATATTGATATAATAAACTTAAACTAGTACATATATTTTCTGAAAATAAATTTTTAAAATATTTTTTTCATAAGTGTACAATATATATTATTTATTATTTTATTTTTTATAAAAATTTAGGTGATTGAAAAAAAATTTTATTTTTCAGTCACCTTTATTTTATACAATATTTTTACTTTAGTATACCTAATTTTTTCAATTTTTCTTCATTTTCTTCTACAAACTCTTCAGTAATAGCATATGATGTGATTTTAGTAACCACTATTGCAGTTCCATCAAAAGATATTTCTACTTTTTTATCTTTTTCCAAAAATTCTTCTCCTCTTTCTACAGCTTTAGCCAAATTTTCTGCATCTATTCTGTCTTTTAATCCACCTCTCATAAAAATACCTCCTCTGTTAATATATTATTATTCTATATTATATTATACTAAATTAAAATTCCTTTCCTTTAAAAAAATAAAAAAGAAGATAAATAAATATCTTCTTTTACGATTATATAAATAATGAATACAAGAAATTTGCTGCTATTCCAGCTGCTAATCCTCCAATAGTATGACTAAATATTGCTTTTCCAGTCAGATCTCTATACTTTAGACTGTCCATCATAGCTACATGAGTACTTAAATATCCACTCCAACACATCCCCATACTTGTAAAGACAGCAATCTCTCTTGGACCTATTACTCCTTCTTTTATAAATTGAGGTACAAGACCAATAGCGGCTCCCACTGCTCCAAGGGCTGTTATAGGAAAGGCTATTGCCTGTGGACTGCTAAATCCAAAAAGTGGTTTTAATATAAAATTAAGTTTTGCTCCAACTATTGGAAGTATTCCTATTCCTTCATAAGCAGCTCCTGTATACCCACCTTCTGGCATACCATTTGTAAGCATAAGCACTGTTGTACATATAATAATTACTCCAGGAATTATAGCAATTCCCATATCCACTCCTACTTTTCCACCTTCTAGCATTGCCTCTAAAAATCTTCCAAAAACTGTTCCTCTTCTTATTTCTCTTGTATCAAGAACAAATTTTTCTATTTCTTTTTCTTCCTCAGATTCTCCTATACTTTTAAAATATTTTTTACTATAATGTATCATTAAATTTACACTTACTATACTTCCAACTATTGCTCCAAGATTTCCAATAAGAACTGCTTTAAAAAGATTTTCTTTCATAAGTCCGCCTTGCGCAACCATAAATGCAGAAACTATAAACCCCATTCCAAAAGATGTTCCTAAATTAGTAAGAGCTGTAAACTGATAATTTTTAAAATATTTTCTAAACTCTTTATTAGCTGCCAAGCTTAGTACAGCTGGATTATCAGATATATATGTTGTCACTATTGCCAATGCAGAAGCTCCTGGCAATCTGTACAAAGGATAAATTATAAAATAAAGCAGTTTATTTATTAGAGATATCACTCCAAATTCAGATAATATCTCTGATAGAGCCCCTGCTAATACTGCTACCCCCATTATAAAAAATACTGTGTTTATTAAAAGATCATGTGCAGTTCCCATTATTGTATTTATCATATTTACAGGTCCCATTATATTAGCTGTTGCTATGCAAGAACCTATCAGCAACCCTAAACATATAAAAGCTTCTAGGCTTATTGCTTTCTTTTTCAATTTTTCCATGTATCTATCTCCTTGGTTTTTCTCATACTACAAAAGTATAACACTGGATATAAAAGGTGTCAATAATTTTGTATTTAAATGCTTTTTAATAAAAAAAGTGTATCTTTAAACATTGCTTTATCAACATCAAAGATACACTTAAAAATATATTCAATTTTCCTTACTTAATTTTTTTCAGCATTTCTTTTACAATATTAGCTGAATTATCAGCTGCAATTATGACAAAATCTTCATATGTCATTTTAGCACTTCCATCTGCTTTATCTGAAACTGCTCTCAATACAACAAATGGTATATTATACAAGTGAGCTACCTGAGCTACAGCTCCACCTTCCATTTCTACAACAGAAGCTCCAAAGACTTTTCCTATCATCTCAACCTTATCTTTATTGGCTATAAATTGATCTCCAGTTGCTATTCTTCCAATTTTAACTTTATCTTTCCCAAGAACTTTTACAGCAGATTCATAGGCAATATCTATTAAATTTTTATCAGCTTTAAATTCTATAGATTCACTGCCTGGTATCAGTCCCATAGTTCTTCCAAAAGCCGTTAAATCAACATCATGCTGCACTAAGTCTTTTGATACAACTATATCAGCAATATTTAATTTATTATCTACTGCTCCTGCAACCCCTGTAAATATTATGCTTTCAGCTTTAAATTCTCTAATAACTGTATCTGCTCCAATAGCTGCATTTACTTTTCCAACTCCTGTTTTTAAAAGTACTACATCCTTCTCTTCAAGTATTCCTTCGTAATAAGTTATAGCTCCTATTTTTATTTCAGTCACATTTTTCATAGAATTCTTAAGAATCTCTATTTCTGAATCCATTGCTCCTATTAAAGCAATTTTTTGTGCAAAAGTAGTTATTCCTAAACAAATCATTAGCAACACTGTTATTAGTCTTTTCATCCTCTTCCCCTTTTAAAAAAAGATGATCAAAAATCTAATTTTAAATTTTTGATTCATCTTTTTATATTTTAATTATTTATTTAAAACTCTTTTTAATTCTTCTACTTTATCAACTTTTTCCCATGGAAGATCTAAATCTGTTCTTCCTATATGTCCAAATGCTGCCAAATCTTGATATTTAAATTTTCCACTTCTTAATTCAAGCGCTCTTTCTATTCCTCTTGGTGTTAAATCAAATACTTTTTTTACTGCCTCTGCTAAATCATGTTCATCTACTTTTCCTGTTCCAAATGTATCTACTTTTACTGATGTTGGTTCTACTACCCCTATTGCATATGATAATTGTATTTCACATTTATCTGCCAAGTTTGCTGCTACTATATTTTTAGCTACCCATCTTGCGGCATATGCTGCTGATCTATCTACTTTTGAAGGGTCCTTTCCTGAAAAAGCTCCTCCTCCATGTCTAAAGAACCCTCCATATGTATCTACTATTATTTTTCTTCCTGTTACTCCAGTATCTCCATGTGGTCCTCCAATTACAAATCTTCCTGTTGGATTAATATGGAAATGTTTTACCTCTTCCGGATTAAGTTCATATGATCTTAAAACTGGTTTTATTACTTTTTCTATTACTTCTTCCCTAATCTGAGCTTGAGTTACATCTGGATTATGTTGTACAGATACTACCACTGTATCAACATGATCTATTTTCCCATTTTCATCATAAGCTAAAGTCACTTGTGATTTTGCATCTGGTCTTGCCCATGGAAGTTCTTTTGCTCTAGTCATTTTAGTAAGTTTTACCAATATCTCTCTAGCTAATACAAGAGCCAACGGCATTAGTTCTGGAGTTTCTTTTACAGCTCCTCCAAACATTATTCCCTGATCTCCTGCTCCTCCAATATCTACTCCCATAGCAATATCTGGTGATTGCGCATGGATAGCACTAAGTACTCCGCAATTTGAATCAAATCCCATTCCTTCTTTGTACCCAATCTCATCTATTTTACTTCTTACAATATCCTGAATATCTATATAAGTGGTAGTTGTAATCTCTCCTCCTACAACAACCTGTCCTGTTGTACAAAATACTTCACATGCCACTCTTGAATTTGGATCATCAGCAAGACATGCATCTACTACTGCATCCGAAATTTGATCTGATACCTTATCTGGATGACCAGGTGATACAAATTCTGATGTGAAATAAGTTAAATTTTTCATTTTTCCTCCTTAAAATATATTAATAATTTAATGTTTAAGATAAAAAAATCCCTTTCACCAGACAGATGAAAGGGATTAAGTGTTAAATCCAATATTCCATCTATCAGGAGTTAGCACCACACTTAAAAAGCAGGTTGCTGAGATTTCAACGGGCCAGTCCCTCAATCTCTCTTGATGGTATTCTTTATATTTATCATTTATACCTTATTATATATTTTTTTACTAATCATGTCAATAATTATTTAGTTATTTTTTACTTGTCTTACAACATCCACTACAGAACCATCTCTATATTGTACTACAGCAACTACTTTATCCTCAAATTCTATTGCTTCTTCTTTTCCTGTCATAGCCTCTGCTATTTCCTTTAGTTCTTCTATTGTTTTTATTGGAAGATTAGAATTTTTAAATTTCTCTATCAAGTCTTTTCTTAATGGATTTATTGCTATTCCTCTTTCTGTTACCAGTACATCTACTGTTTCTCCAGGAGTTGTTACTGTAGTTATTCTATCTTTCACTACTGATATTCTTGCATTTACAAGTTGTGATACTATTATACATAATTTTGATCCAGCAGCTGTGTCACTGTGTCCTCCAGATCCTCCCATAATAACACCATCTGATCCTGTAGTTACATTTACATTGAAATTTGTATCCATTTCTGTTGCACCTAGTATAACTATATCAAGCATATTTACTACTGAACCTTTGTTATTTGCATTTGCATACATTGTTGCTGACATTTTTATATGATTTGGATTCTCTTTTGCTGATTTGATTGCATTAAGATCAAAACATTGTACATCAAATAAAGCTTTAAAAAGTCCATCTTTATACATATCTACTATATATCCTGTTATTCCTCCAGCAGCAAAGCTACCTACTATATTTTTTGATTTCATAAGATTTCTAACTTCTGCTGCAACAGCAAGTGATATTCCTCCTGCACCTGTCTGAAAACTCATTCCATCTTTTAAATATCCTGATTGTTCTATAAATTTAGCTGTAAGATCAGCAACTTTTAATCCAATTGGATTTTTAGTAATCTGAGTAGTTCCAGATACTATTCCCTTAGGATCTCCAATAGCATCTACTACTAATACATAATCTATTAAAGTCTGATTGATTTCTATTGTTGTATTTGGATAAGGAACTAAATTATCAGTAATTGCTACTACTAATTTAGCATTTTCAACATCTGAATGAGCATATCCTAAAGCTCCACATGCTGATTTTCCATCTACTCCATTAATATTTCCATATTCATCTGATGTTGGAGCTGCAACAAAAGCTATATCTACTTCAACTTCTCCTGTTTCCATTATTCTTGCTCTTCCACCATGTGTATGCATAACAGCTGGTTTCTGCATTTTCCCTTGTGATATTGCTTGAGCTACTGGTCCTGACATATATCCAGCATATATTTGTGTCACTATTCCTTTTTCTATCATTTCTACTAAAGGTTTATGACATGGGAATATAGAACTTGCAACTATTGTTACATCTTTGTATCCTCTTTTTGCTATTTCTGCCATTACTAAGTTTAATACATAATCTCCATTTCTTAAATGATGGTGAAAAGACACTACCATTCCATCTTTTAATGGAAGTTTATCCATTAATTCTACAAAATCAGTATGAAGTTTTTTATCATTAGGAGTTACAGCTTTAAAACTATAATTCTTTTTTACTACTCCTGTTGTATTTGCTAAATATCCATTATAATGATTGATTTTTCCGTATCCTTCTATAAAATCAGGAACTTCTCTTCCTAAAATATTTTTCATCTATAAACACCTCACATATTATTGATTAATCTATCAGACCAATAAGTCTTGCAACATCCAATGTATGAATAGCTCTATTTATAATTGGAAGGTCAACCATTTTTCCATCTAATGAGAATACTCCAAGACCTTCTTTAGCAGCTTCATCTTTAGCAGCTATTACTCTTAAAGCATGATTGATTTCAGCTTGTGATGGACAATAAGCTGCATGAATTGTATCTATTTGTCTTGGGTTTATAGCAAGTTTTCCTGTAAATCCTAACATTTTTGCTTTTAATGAATCAGCCATCAATCCTTCATAATCATTTGTATCTGTAAATGGTGTATCAATTGCATCTACTTTACAAGCTTTGCATGCATTTACTACTTTAGTTCTTGCATAAAATAATTCATCTGATGATTTAGTTCTTTTTACTCCTAAATCAACTGCAAGGTCTTCTCCTCCTAATAGAACTGAAATCACTCTTGGACTTGATTTTATAGTTTCATAAACTGTTTCTACTCCATAAGTAGTTTCTACTAATGGATGTATTTTTATACTTCCAGCTTCAAATCCCATTTCTTTTTCTATTTCATTCAGTTTTTTATCTAATACAGCTATATCTTCAGGACATGCTTTTGGAAGAAGTATAGCATCTGGTTTCAATCTTGCTATTACATCTATATCTTTTTCTGCATATGGAGTAGATAAAGGATTAACCCTCACTACAACTTCTACACCATCATATTTATTTGTTCTTAAAGCTTCACTTATTAGATATCTTGCAGCATCTTTTTCTGTTAATGCAACAGCATCTTCTAAGTCAAATATAACAGCATCTGAACCAAATACAGCAGCTGTTTGGAGCATTCCTGGGTTATTTCCAGGCATAAATAACATAGTTCTTCTTAATTCCACGATAAACACCTCTCATATAAAAAATAATATAATTATTATAATCCTCTAGCAACAGCAGCTTCTATTCTTGCTCTGATAGTATAATCAAGAGCCCCCTTATCTTGAGCTTGAACTTTTACACCTTCAACCCCAAGTTCTACAAGTTTATTTTTTATAACTTCTCTTATATGAGCTCCAAATTGTTTTTCTACAGTACTTTCTAATTCTACTTCTATTCCACTTTCAGCTGGAGTTAGAATCACAAATATATCATTTGATTCTAGAGTACCACATTTAGCAGCTTTCTTTATTGTCATTTGATTCACCTCATTATTAAATTCTAAATAAAATTTTCTATAAATATTAGGACTAATTAAAGGAAAAAGGTAGTCATATAACTACCTTTCCCAAAATCAAAATAAATTATAATTATACTTTTAAAAGAAAACTATTTCTTTCTTCTGTTTACTAAAGCTTCAACTCTAGACATTTCGTTAAATACGATCATGTATCCTTCGTCAACACCCATTCCTGGTTTAGCAAGAACTTGAAGAGCTCCACAAGCCATACCGATGTTAGTAGTAACTTCAGCAGATCTGTTAGTTTCGTTACAAGTTCCTCCACAGTATGATCCGATTCCTACTTTATTACAGTAAAGAATTGCATCAGCTATGTTATTTACTCCTCCAAGATCTGGAGTTTTGATTTGAACTACATGTCCAGCTTTTTTATCAGCAAATAATTTAATATCTTCTAAAGTATTGCACCATTCATCAGCAACTAGTTCAACTTCGATTCCTCTAGCATCTACTTCTGCAGTTAAAGCAGCAAGAGCTTCGATTTGTTTATCTCTGTCTTCAACGTCCATAGGTCCTTCTATTCTTAATTTGAATGGTTTTGCAGCTTCTACTAATGTAGCTATGTAGTCAGCCATTTTTTTAGTGTCACAATCAAATGCAGCACCAATAGTTCCATAAACGTCTATGTGAAATATTGGAGAATAGTCAGCATCAGTTCTTTGAGAAATGATTCTGTCTCTTAACCATTTAACATAGTCAAGTAAGATTTCTCCGTGTAATCCTAATTTTTCTTTTACATTGTTAATCAAAGCATGAGGTAAAACGTCAGCTTCTTTGATTATCATTTTATCAGCAGCAACATATCTGTCATCTCCTGATTGAGTAAATATAGGTCTCTTAGTGATTTCTAATCCTGTATTGTAGTCAGCTTTAATAACTTCAGCTAAAGTTACTTTTCTAGCTTTTGCAACACCATCTAATAAAGCTTGAGTGATTCCATATCTTATTGCAGTATGTAATCTTTTTCCATTAACTTCTAATGCATCAAATTCTTCAGCAAGAGATTTGAAATTATCAAGTTCTCTTCCTATTAATTTTGGAGCGATTTCTTTTTCTATTACTGGAATAAAATCTTTTGCTAGGAATAAAGGATCTCTTCCTCCCGCACCTGAGTATTGAACAGCAGCACAATCACCATGAGCAACTTGTCCATCTTCAAGAACTAGTAAAACAGAGATAGCTTCTCCTGCTTGTCTGATTGATTTGAATCCTGGTGTAACTGGAGTTCCTAGATAGAACATACCATCATGTCCAGCTCCTGCTTTTATTGCTCTTTGGTCATCAAAATAGAATCCTGTTTTTCCTGCAGAACATACTACATCTACAATTTTCATAATTAATCCTCCTAAGATTTTAAATTATGTGGGAATTTTTCAATTCCCACTTTCTTCTTAATTATATATATAATCTATTTCCAACATAATTGCAACCAATATTTAAAAATTGATTTTCTAAATTATTTTCCATTTATCATATCAATTTTACAATATATTTCTTACATTTTTTGTTCAATAATCAAATTAATTGTTTTTCATATGCTCAGTTTCAGGTCTTCCAATAAGTGTTCCTTTTCCTACTGCAAATATATCATCAACAGTCATTTGGAATCCAACTGCTCTTCCTTCAAATTTAGCTCTTTCTTCTAATTGAGCTAAGTTAAAGTCTACTAACTCTTTACTTAATGGAACATTTCCAACAGCTAGGTATCTTACTTTACCTACGTTGTCTCTAGCTGGCATCATTTTACCTGCATTGTATTTAGATGGAGCGAATGGAACGTCTAGTACACCTTGTTCGAAAGCTTTAACTACACCAACAGCCCAGTCTCCTTCTCCTAATTCTAATACTTTATTTAAAATACATTTAGTTTCAGCTTTAATAATTTCAATTTCTTTTGCTAATTCTGGAGACATTGATAATTGTTGTCCTTTAAGAAGATTAAGAACCATTTTTGTAGCTTTAATTCCCATTGCATTAGCTTCTTTTGTAGGAACTCCAATTGCCTCATGAGGAGTTTTAACAATAACTTTTGTAGCTCCAGCAAGAGCAGCAGCAGAAGCACCATTAGAAATAACTCCAAATGCTTTAGCTTCATCTTCTGGGAATCCTCCCATCCATTGATGGAATACAGTTGTTAAATCAATATCATTATATCCATATTCTTTGAAATACTCTTCTCCTTGCTCAGTTAATGCTCTAATAGCAGCAACGTCTTGGATTAAGTTTCCACATTGTCCATATCCTAAAGTAATATTTTTAACTCCTTGTTCAGCAGCTAGTAATCCTTCAAGAATTCCAACAGCATTTGACATTGATGGTGGAACTAATGTACCAGTTAATGGTCCAAATGGTTCTCTGTTAATTGATACTCCATGCTCTTCATACCATCCAACTAGTCTGTCAACATATTGCCAGTCAATTAATGTTTTTTCTAGAGAAACTGATTTAGCATAAGGAACGTTATAACTGATTCCTCCACCCTCATCAGAAGTATATCCTGCTGCAATCATGATTTCAGAAAGTAATCTTGCATCTGGAGTTCCATGTCTCATTTGTAGAGGTAAATCAATAGCTTCAACAACTTGTCTACATCCAGTAACTCCATGGTTTACACCTGGGAATCCATTAAGAAGTGATCTTCCAGCTTTTTTAGATTCTTCTATTCCTTTTTCACAATTTTCATATTTATTTTGTCTTGTATAAGAGTCAATAGTTGATGGAAGTAAATCTGCTCCTCCAACTTTGTCTAAGTAGTCTAATAATTCTATATGTTGTTCTATTAAAGCAACCCCTGCTCTAGGTTGAGCTAGAGTAATTCCTGCATTTTTAGCATCTACTAATTTTTTAGAGAAGCTTTTTGATTCTGGTAACGCTTTATGATAAGCCACAGCTTCTTCTAAGTTCACTTCTTTACCTGTAGGCCATCCTTTTAAAACTTCTTCTCTCATTTCGAAGAACTCTTCTTCAGTCCATTTCTTAAATCTAAGTTTCATATTTAAATATTCCTCCTTATAATTTCTTATACTTCGACTAGATATTTTTTCATTATTCTAACAGCTAAATTTGGATAATCCTGAGCTAACAGTCCCATTGATGACAATATATATGTTTTATCTACAAGAAATTTTGGTGACATTGGTTTTAAGTGAACAGGATCTTGCTCATTAAAATTTCCAGCTTTCAATATTCCTTGAGGGTTCAAACTATGAATAATAACTCCTCCTGTACCAATAACATAAGGTGCATCAGTCAAATCCTTTCCACTTTGATTAAACATCGTTCCCATTGGAGTATAAACACATTCTAATACTCCACAGTGTCTTGTCATTGCTATTTCAGTAGCTGCCATTGCCATTGCCTCATCAAATCTAATTTCTTCTTCATTTTGAGGCACCATCTTGATGTGGTCATGTCTATATTTACATGCAGCTTTTACATCAATCTGTTTTAATGAATCGTGTAAATAGTTTCTGATTTTTCTTGTTCCTGCTGCTTCTAAAAGAGCTACTGATGAATATCTCATTCCAAGATCTCCTTCTACAGTTCTTTTAGCATATGGTTCTTCTAAACCTTTTATCATGATAGATGGTTTTGTAGGTTCTCCTTTAGCTATTGAGTGAACATCTGTTGTAGCTCCTCCAATATCTACTACTATTAAATCTCCTATTCCATCTTCATCATCAGTACCTTCCGCAAGTACCTCAGCAGCTTTTAAAACTGCTGCTGGTGTAGGCATCAGTATACCTTTTATAAATTCCTCTGCATTTTTCATTCCTTTAGCTTCTACTATTCTGTTCATAAAAACTTTTCTAATCTCTTCACGAGAAGGTTCAACATTTAGTTTATTTATGACAGGCATTACATTTTCTGTTACAAAATAGTCTATTTCAGCCTCTTTGAAAATAGCTTCCACCTGGTCAATAGCTGCTTTATTACCTGCAACTACAACTGGCACATCAAGTTTATGCTCTGCAATCATTTTAGCATTATGAATGATACAGTCTTTATTCCCACCATCTGTTCCACCAGCTAATAATATTATGTCCAGAGGAGTAGCTCTGATTTCTTCAAGCTCTCTGTGATTTAGTTCATAAGCATATGTCTTTATTACTCTTGCTCCAGCTCCTAGAGCAGCTTTTTTAGCAGCTTCGGCTGTAAGTTCAGGTACAAGACCTATAGCTACCATTTTCAATCCACCAGCGGCAGATGAACAGGCAGTTTTACTTACAAACTCTACAGAATCAAAATTAACCTTTTCATTTATTGCAGATTTTAACTTCTCATAAGCTTTATTAAATCCAATCATGATATCTTCTTCAACTGTAGTAATATCCTTTGCTGTCGCTAAAATAACTTCATTATCCATATCTATAGCAGTAAGTTTAGTATAAGTACTACCAAAATCTATGGCTAGATAAACTTTCATAACAACCACTCTCTTTTATTGTAAAATATTTTTGAAAAATTTCAGTTGACTAAGATTAAGCAATTCCTAAATCTTTCTTTAAATCTTCTGTTGTATCTTCGATAGGAGTTCCTGGTCTGTAAACTCTATCAAATCCCATATCTTTAAATCTTTTTTCTACTTCTTCCCAAACTTGTTTTCCAACAACAATGTTTCCACCTACATAAAGGATGATGTCATTAAGTCCTGCTTCTTTACATTTTTCTCTCATTCCTTGACAATCTAGTTCCCCATGCCCATATAAAGAAGAAACTATTATAGCATCAGCACTAGTTTCAACAGCTGCGTTGATAAAGTCAGCTTGTGGTGATAAAACTCCAATGTTTACTACTTCAAATCCATTAGACTCTAAAACGTGATGAATAATTTTGTTTCCAACTGCATGACAGTCTGATCCAATAACTCCAATTACAACTTTTTTTCCATTTTTTTCCATGAAAAATAGCCTCCTCTGTGTATGATATTTAAACTTTAATAATAATATACCTCTTTTTTGTAAAAAATCAAGTATTATTAATAATATGAATGATAAAAATTTATTTTTTTAATCACATATATCAAACTCACTATTTTCTACCATTTTGTTAAATATTTGTTAATTTTTTTCAATTACTAATTAACAGATTTCAATTTTGAGTTATATTTCTTTTTTTATGTTGTAAAAAATATATTTCAAAATTATAAAAAATATATGTTTTTTTTTATTTTTGAATAGAAAGTACTCAAGACAAGGTTTTTAATTAATATTTTTTTTGATTATTTACTTTACATAATTTTTTTCAAACAAATATTTTTTAAATTGAATTAAAAAAATATCCTTGCTTTTTCTTTAATAACCTTTATACATCTATGTTTTTCAATGAAACTCCTGTTAGTTAAATTTGATTTTTTTAAGAATATGTGTTATAATATCTTGAAAATAAATTATACTAGCTAATGTAGGGGAGTGGGTTTTTGTCCACTCCCTCTTTAGTAGTTATCTTGAAAGCGAGGTGAATACATACTTTATGGAAAAAAATAACAAGGAAAATATTTTGAAAAAAATTGAAACCATTGTTACACCAGTAATAAATGAAATGAAATTATCGCTTGTTGATATTGAATACCTTCAAGATGGAGGTTATTGGTATGTGAGAATATATGTCGAAAATCTGGAAGGTGATATAACTCTTGAAGATTGCGCAGCTATCAGCAATAAAATAGATGAAGACATAGATAAACTCATTGAACAAAGATTCTTTTTAGAAGTATCTTCTCCAGGGATTGAAAGACCTCTGAAAAAAATAGAAGACTATATCAGATTCAAAGGAGAAAAAGCCAAACTAAGTCTTAAACATAAAGTTGATGAAAAGAAAAACTTTGAAGGAATAATTGCAGACTGTAAAGATGGTATTATACATTTAGAAGTAGAAGATGAAAAAATAATGGAAATTCCCTTTTCAGAAGTAAGAAAAGCCAATCTTGTTTATGAATTTGAAGAATTTTAATAGAATTTTCAGGAGGTAATGAAAATAATATGAAGAGTAAAGACGCTAAAGTTTTTTTAGAAGCCCTAGATGAATTAGAAAGAGAAAAAGGAATAAGCAAAGAAAATCTTCTTTTGACTGTTGAACAAGCTCTTTTGGCAGCTTACAAAAAAAATCATGGTGAAGAGGAAAATGTAGAAGTTGAAATCAACAGAGAAACTGGTGATGTAAAACTTTATGAGGTTAAAACTGTTGTAGAAACTGAAGACCTTTATGATGCTGCTATTGAAATTTCTCTTGATGATGCTCAAGAAATTAAAAAGAGAGCTAAAGTTGGTGACATTGTAAGAATAGAAATCAATTGTGAAGAATTCAGAAGAAACGCTATTCAAAATGGAAAACAAATTGTTATCCAAAAAGTAAGGGAAGCTGAAAGACAATATATTTATGACAGATTTAAAGGAAAAGAAAATGATATTATTAATGGTATCATAAGAAAAATTGATGAAAAGAAAAATATTTTTGTTGAATTTGATGGTATAGAAGCTATTCTTCCAACAACTGAACAATCACCAGCAGATACTTACAGAGTAGGAGAAAGACTTAAAGTATTCCTTGCAGAAGTTGAAAAAACCAATAAATTCCCTAAAATAGTTATATCTAGAAAACATGAAGGATTATTAAAAAAATTATTTGAACTTGAAATACCAGAAATCACATCTGGATTGATAGAAATTAAAGCAGTTGCAAGAGAAGCTGGTTCTAGAGCTAAAGTTGCTGTATATTCAGCTGATCCTAATATTGATACTGTTGGGGCATGTATAGGACAAAAAGGTCTTAGAATAAAAAATATTGTCAATGAACTAAACGGCGAAAAAATAGATATTGTCATCTGGAAAGAATCTGTTGAAGAATTTGTTTCAGCAGTATTAAGTCCAGCTAAAGTAAAAAGTGTTGAAGTTATTGAGGCTGAAAATACAGCAAGAGTTATTGTTGATAATTCACAATTATCTCTAGCTATTGGTAAAAATGGTCAAAATGCTAGACTTGCTGCCAAATTAACTGGCATGAGAGTTGATATAAAAACTGAAAATAGTTCTAAGGATGATTCTTTAGAAGGAGAACAAAGTGAGTAATCAGGATTTTCCAGAAAGAACTTGTTTAATTTGTAAGGATAAAAAAGATAAAAAAGATTTATTCAGACTGGTTAAAACAGGGGAAGATAAGTATGTTTTTGATGAAAAACAGAAGCAGCAAAGCAGAGGCTACTATGTCTGTAAAACTCATGAATGTCTTCAAAGGCTAGCCAAGCATAAGAAGATAAAAATGAACACAGATGACCTGATGAAGATGTTGAATCTTTTGAAAAAGGGAGAAAAGGACTATTTGAATATTTTGAAAGCAATGAAAAATTCACAAGTTTTATCTTTTGGAATGAATATGGTTTTAGATGAGATAGAACATACTCATTTTTTAGTTCTGGCACAGGATATAAGCGAAAAAAATGAAAAAAAACTTTTGCTTAAAGCTAAAGAATTAAATATAAACTTTGTTTATTTTGGAAATAAAAATCAACTTGGAGATATTTTTGGCAAAGATGAAGTAAGTGTTGTTGGTGTCAAAAATAAAAAAATAGCCCGTGGCCTCATAAATTAACCTAATTTAGGAGGTAATTAATGAAAGTAAGAGTACATGAATTAGCTAAAAAATATGATATGGGAAATAAAGAATTTTTAAATCTTTTAAAGGATGATATTAAAATTACAGTTTCTTCTCATCTCTCTGGTTTAGCTGAAGAAGATGTGAAAAAAATAGATAAATATTTTAAAAATATAAATAATAAAGAAGAAGTAATTGTGAAGCCTGAAAAAACGACTTCAAATGGAAAAGGAGATAGTTTGAATAAAAAGGTTGTAGAAGTAGAAACAGATGATGATATATTTGAAGAAGAAGGATTAGGTAATGGTAAAAAATCTCAGCAAATAAAAATTGGAAAAGATAAGAAAAACTGGAAGGGAGCTAAACCAGCTTCTGGAGAAAAATCTAATGAAGATGAAAAATCTAAAAAAAATAAAAAGAAAAAAGGAAGAAGAACTGACTTTGTTATGAAAACAGTTGAGAATACTGGTTCTGAAACTATTGAAGAGGATGGAGTAAAAATAATTAAAGTAAGAGGAGAAATCACTTTAGGTGATTTTGCATCAAGACTTGGTGTAGGAAGTGCTGAAATAATAAAAAAACTTTTCCTTAAGGGACAAATGCTTACTATCAACAGTCCCATATCAATGGAAATGGCTGAAGAAATAGCTATGGATTATGATGCATTAGTTGAAAAGGAAGAAGAAGTAGAATTAGAATTTGGAGAAAAATTTGCTCTTGAACTTGAAGATAAAGATGAAGATCTTGTTGAAAGACCACCTGTAATAACTATCATGGGACACGTTGACCATGGTAAAACATCATTACTAGACGCCATTAGAGCAAGTAATGTAGTATCTGGAGAAGATGGTGGAATCACTCAAAAAATTGGTGCTTATCAAGTTATCAAGAGTGGTAAAAAAATCACTTTTGTTGATACTCCTGGACATGAAGCTTTTACTGATATGAGAGCCAGAGGAGCACAAGTTACTGATATTGCTATATTAGTTGTTGCTGCAGATGATGGAGTTATGCCGCAAACAATTGAAGCTCTATCACATGCAAAAGCTGCTAATGTTCCTATTATTGTTGCAGTTAATAAAATTGATAAACCAGAGGCTAATCCTCAAAAAGTAAAACAAGAACTCATGGAACATGGACTTGTTTCTATTGAATGGGGAGGAGATACTGAATTTGTTGAAGTATCTGCTAAAAAACAATTAAATCTTGATACATTGCTTGATACTATACTTATCACAGCTGAAATTCTTGAACTTAAAGCTAACCCTAAAAAAAGAGCTAAGGGAGTTGTTCTTGAATCAAAACTTGACCCTAAAGTTGGGCCTATTGCGGATATACTTGTTCAAGAAGGTACATTAAAAATAGGTGATGTCATAGTTGCTGGAGAAGTTTATGGTAAAGTAAGAGCATTAATTAATGATAGAGGAGAAAGAGTAGAAAAAGTAGAGCTTTCACAGCCAGCTGAAATTATTGGATTCAATCAAGTTCCTCAAGCTGGAGATACTATGTATGTTATTCAAAATGAACAACATGCAAAAAGAATTGTTGAAGAAGTTGCTAAAGAAAGAAAACTTTCTGAAACAAGTAAAAAAACTATTTCACTTGAATCATTATCAGAGCAATTTGATCATGAAAATCTTAAAGAACTTAACCTTGTATTAAGAGCAGATTCAAGAGGTTCTGTAGAAGCATTAAGAGAATCATTAATGAAACTTTCTACTAATGAAGTAGCTGTTAATATTATCCAAGCTGCCTCTGGAGCTATCACAGAAAGTGATGTTAAACTTGCTGAAGTTTCAAATGCTATTATAATAGGTTTCCACGTAAGACCTACTACAAAAGCTATAAAAGAAGCTGATCTCAATGGTGTAGAAATAAGAACTTCAAATATAATCTATCATATTACTGAAGATATAGAAAAAGCCTTAACTGGTATGCTTGAACCTGAATTTAAAGAAATATACCTAGGAAGAATTGAAATCAAAAAAGTATTTAAAGTTTCTAAAGTTGGAAATATAGCTGGATGTGTTGTTGTTGATGGAAAAGTTAAAAATGATTCAAACATCAGAATATTAAGAGATGGAATAGTTATGTATGAAGGAAAACTTTCTTCATTGAAAAGATATAAAGATGATGCTAAAGAAGTAGTTGCTGGACAAGAATGCGGACTTGGAGTAGAGAATTTCAATGATATCAAAGAAGGCGATATTGTTGAAGCATTTGAAATTCAAGAAATTAAAAGAACTCTGAAATAACTAGATCAATAGTTCATATAGAAAGAGAGTGATAAAAAATGAAAAGACAAAGATTGGCAGGAATAGAAAAAGAAATGGCTAGAGTTATATCTCAAGCTCTTCTTGAAGAAGTAAAAAATCCAAAAATAAAAGGTATTGTATCAGTTACAAGTGTACATGTTACTGAAGATTTAAAATTTGCAGATGTATTTTTCAGTATAATGGGTCAAGAAAATATAAATGCTGATGAAGTATTGGAAGGATTAAATCAAATCAAAGGATTTTTAAGAAAAAGAGTAGCTGAAGAAATCGAAATCAGATATATTCCAGAAATAAGAGTTAAAATAGATGACTCTATTGAACATGCAGTAAAAATATCAAAACTTTTAAATGATTTAAAAAGGTAGTGGTATAATGCATTGGGAATATAGTTCGCTACCTCAGACTCTTATTGATACTAAGGCTGCTCAATGGAAGAAGAATAGATTACTTACTACCTTACTACTCAATAGAGGCTTTGAAGATGGAAAAAAAGCAGATGAATTTATAAGCCCAAAAATTTCTGATTTTAGAGACCCTTTTAAATTTGAAAAAATGGAAAAAGTAGTAGATAAAATTTTAGAAAAAAGAGAAAAAAAGGAAAAAGTTTTTATTTATGGAGATTATGACGTTGATGGAATCACAGCAGCTGTATTTCTTGTTCTAGTCTTCAGAAACATTGGAATAGAAGTAGACTATTACATTCCTAACCGAATGGAAGAAGGCTATGGGCTGGATAAAAAAACCATTGACTTTATTAACACAGAAAATGGAAAGCTGGTTATCACTGTTGATACTGGTGTCAATTCTATAGAAGATGTAAAATATGCAGAGAGTTTAGGGATAGATGTGATAGTTACTGATCATCACAAAAGTATAAAAGAGGAGGAAGATGATCATCTCCTTCTCTTAAATCCCAAATTAAGTGATACTTATGAGTTTAAATATCTATCTGGTGCTGGAGTTGCTTTAAAAGTAGCTCAAGGTGTATATCAAAAATTAAAAATTGATATAAAAGATTTATATCAATATATGGATATAGTAATGATTGGAACTGTTGCTGATGTCGTTCCTATGACTGATGAAAATAGGATAATAATAAAACAAGGTCTTCGAGCTTTGAAAAAAACTAAAGTAAAAGGGCTTATGTATCTTTTGAAATATCTTAAATTTCAAAATAAGACTATAAATACAACTGATGTAAGTTATTTCATATCTCCTCTAATTAATTCTCTTGGAAGAATAGGTGTTTCTAAAATGGGAGCTGATTTTTTCTTAAAAGAGGATGACTTTGAAATATATAATATAATAGAGGAAATGAAAAAATCAAATAAGAAAAGAAGAGAGCTTGAAAAAAATATATATGATGAAGCCAACCAGGAAATTGCAAAAATAGGAATAAAAAATCTTAAATGTATATTTTTAAGTTCTGAAAAGTGGCATCCTGGAGTTATTGGTGTTGTATCTTCAAGATTAAGTGTTAAGTATAATATACCTGTAACACTTGTTGCCTTCAAAGATGAAATTGGAAAAGCATCTTGCAGAAGTATAAAAGGAATAAGTGTTTTCAATATATTTCAGAAAATGGGTAAAAAACTTGTCAGATTTGGTGGTCATGACCTTGCTGCTGGCTTTATAGTAAAAGCTGAAAACCTTGAAGAAGTAAAAAATATTTTTGAAGCAAGTATAGAAAATATAAAAATAGAGAAAGAAAAAAAGAGTTTGAAAATAGATGCAGAATATTCTATTGAAAACATTGATGAAGATATGTTTGAAACTATGGAAAGTATATCTCCATATGGACTTGAAAATCCACATCCTTTATTTATTGATAGAGAACTTTCTTTTGAAAATATCAAAAAATTTGGTGTAGATGAAAGACACTTTAATGGAATAATAAGAAAAAATGGAAAAAATTACCATATGGTAGCATTTGATTTAGGTCATAAAATAAATGAAATAGAAGCTAAAATTCAAAAGTTTGATATTGTTTATTATCCTGAAAAAACTCTATATAGAGGAGAAGAAATTTTCCAGATAAGGATAAAAGATATTAAAATAAAAGATGATTTTTATGAAATTTTTACTAAATAGATCAAGGAGGAAAAATGAAACACGAAATCAAAAAATTAGAAAACTCAGCAGTAGAAATTAAAATTTCTCTTACTGCTGAAGAAGTAAGTCCTATCAAAAATGAGGTATTAGCAGAACTTGCAAGCAAAGCTGAAGTTCCTGGATTTAGAAAAGGAAAAGCTCCTCTAGACAAAGTTGAAGCTCAATTCAAAGATGCTTTAAAAGAGGAAGTTACTGAGAAAGTTTTACATAAATATTATGAAGAAGTGGTAAAAGCTGAAAACATCATGCCTATCAGTTATATTCATAGTTTAGTAACTAACCTTACTGATACTTTTGATCTTACTTTCAAAGTTGACATATATCCAACTGTTGAATTAGGAGAATACAAAGGATTAGAAGCTGAAAAAGAAACTTTTGAAATGAAAGAAGAAATTTTAAATAAAGAACTTGAAATTATGATAAACAGTAAATCTAAATTAGAAGATACTGAAGCTGGACATAAAGCTGAAATGGGGGATACTGTTGATCTTGCTTTTGAAGGTTTTGTAGATGGAGTTCCTTTTGAAGGAGGAAAATCTGAGTCTCATACTTTAAAATTAGGTTCTAAAATGTTTATTGATAATTTTGAGGATCAATTAGTTGGTTATACAGCTGGTCAAGAAGGAGAAATTAATGTAACTTTCCCTGAGCAATATCATGCTGCTGATCTTGCTGGAAAACCTGCTGTTTTCAAGGTTAAAATCAACGCTATCAAAAAACTTGTTGTTCCTGAATTAAATGAAGAATTAGCTAAAGAATTAGGATTTGAATCTATTGAAGATCTTAAAGCTAAAAAAACTGAAGAAATTAAGGCTAGAGAAGAAGCTAGAATAAAAAATGAGTACATTGGTAAATTATTAGATAAAGTTGCTGCTAATTCTAAAGTAGAAGTTCCTTTCTCAATGGTAGCTACTGAAGTTAAAAATAGAATTTCTGAAATGGAAAATCAACTTTCAGCTCAAGGTATTGGAATGGATATGTACCTACAAATGACTGGAATGGATAGAGCTAAATTAGAAAACCAAATTGCACCTATGGCTGCTGGAAAAGTAAAAGTTGATCTTATACTTGAAGCTATAGCTAAAGCTGAAAACTTAGAAGTTTCTGAAGAGGAAATTACTGCTAAAATGACTGAAGTTGCTAGATACTATGGAATGGATCTTGCTAAATTAGAAGAAGAATTAAAAGCTCATAATAACTATGATAATTTTAAATATACATTAAAAGGTGAATGTATGATGCAAAAAGCAATTGATCTTTTAGTTGAAACTGCAAAATAATAATTTTAATACTATAGGAAGCAGCAAGCTGCTTCCTATAGCTTAAATAAATAATAAAATGATAGAAATTTCCATTATTTTATTATTTATTTAAGGAGGTAATATTTATGTATAGTCCAACAGTAGTAGAAAGCACAGGTAGATCAGAAAGGGCCTATGATATATATTCAAGACTTTTAAAAGACAGGATAATATTTTTAGGAACAGAAATAGATGATAATGTAGCAAATGCAATTGTTGCACAACTTCTTTTTCTTGAAGCTGAAGATCCTGACAAAGATATTATCATGTATATAAATAGTCCTGGTGGAGTAGTAACAGCAGGAATGGCTATATATGATACTATGAATTATATAAAACCTGATGTACAGACTGTTTGTATTGGTCAGGCAGCAAGCATGGGGGCTCTTCTTTTAGGTGCTGGAGCAAAAGGGAAAAGATACGCTTTAGAACATTCTAGAATAATGATACACCAACCTTTAGGTGGAGCAAGAGGTCAGGCTACTGATATAGAAATACAGGCAAAAGAAATATTAAGAATGAAAGAAATGCTGTCTCAAATATTGGCTGACTGCACAGGAAAGTCACTTTCAGAAATCATAACTGATACAGAAAGAGATAATTATATGTCAGCTGAAGAAGCAAAAAATTATGGTCTTATTGACCAAGTCTTTAAAAAATAAAGGAGAATGATATGAGTAAAAAAGCTAGATGTTCCTTCTGTGGAAGTACTGAAAATGAAGTTTCTAAATTATTCAGTGGAATAGATGGAGCTCTTATCTGTGACAGATGTATAGAAAGCTGTTTTGATATCCTTGAACTTTCTAACGAAAAAATGGGAGAAAAACTTCCAGAAGATATATCAACAGATTCTCTTTTGACACCAAAGGAGATAAAAGAAAAACTTGATGAATATGTAATTGGGCAGGATGAAACAAAGAAAATCCTTTCAGTTGCCGTATATAATCATTACAAAAGAATATTAGATAAAAATAACTATGGAGAAGAGGATAACAATGTAGAACTTCAAAAATCTAATGTCCTTTTAATCGGACCTACTGGTTCTGGCAAAACTCTTCTGGCACAAACACTTGCAAGATGTTTAAGTGTGCCTTTTGCAATAGCTGATGCTACTACTCTTACTGAAGCTGGATATGTAGGAGATGATGTTGAGAATGTATTAGTAAGACTTCTTCAAGCTGCTGATTATGATGTTGAAGCGGCTGAGAGAGGAATTATTTATATAGATGAAATAGATAAAATAGCAAGAAAATCAGAAAATGTATCTATTACAAGAGATGTTTCTGGTGAAGGTGTACAGCAGTCTCTTCTGAAAATAATAGAAGGAACTAAATCGCAGGTACCACCTCAAGGTGGGAGAAAGCATCCTAATCAGGAGCTTATCGAAATAGATACAGCAAATATCCTCTTTATAGTAGGAGGAGCATTTGAAGGACTTGAAAAAGTAATAAAATCAAGAACTAATAAAAAAGTTATAGGTTTTGGTGCTGATGTCAAGAGTGAAACTGAAGAAAAAGTTGGAGAAGTATTTGTAAAAGTCTTGCCAGAAGATTTGGTAAGACAGGGAATAATTCCTGAATTAGTAGGAAGACTTCCAGTTATAACTACTTTGAAGGATCTTGATGAAGGAGCTCTTATCAGAATACTTACAGAACCTAAAAATGCAATTGTTAAACAATATAAAAAACTGTTTAACTTAGAAGGAGTAGATTTAGAGTTTACTCCAGAAGCACTAAAAAAAATCGCCGTTCTTGCCCTCGAGAGAAAAATTGGAGCAAGAGGTCTTAGAGCAATAATAGAACAAACTATGCTTGAATTAATGTATGAAGTTCCTTCTGATGATTCAATAACTAAGGTTACAATTGGAGAAGAAGCTGTCCTTGATTCAACAAAAGCTATTATTGAAAAAGAACAAAAAAATTAGGAGGGATAACTTTATGAGTAAAACACTATTTTTACCTACTAGGGACTTAGTTATCTTCCCAGGTATAGTAACACCTATATATGTAGGTAGGGTAAAAAGTATCAATACACTAGAATCAGCTGTAAACAGCAAAAGTAAATTAGTACTGGGAATGCAGAAAGATCCATCTAAAGAAAACCCTGATCTTCCTGAAGATATATACAATATTGGGGTAATAGTCAATATACTTCAAATAGTAAAAATGCCTAACAATAATATAAAAGTATTAGTGGAAGCAGAAGACAGAGTTACAATAGAAGATATAGAGGTTGGAGAAACAGAATATAAGGCTGCATATAAAGTTTTAAAATGTACTAACGGAAAAACCAAAGAAACTGAAGCAGTATATAGAAAAGTCTTAAGCTACTTTGAAAAATATGTAGGACTAACTGGAAAGATATCTTCAGAACTTTTAGTTAACCTAAAAGGTATCAAAGATATTAACAATGCTTTTGATATTATTTCATCTAATCTTCCTGTAAAAAGTGAAATAAGACAGGAACTTTTAGAAATATTTGATATCAAAGAAAGGGGATATAAGCTATTAGAACTTCTTACTAACGAAATGGAAATAGCTTCTCTTGAAAAGAAAATAGATGATAAAGTAAAAACTAAAATGAATGAAGCTCAAAAAGCTTACTATATAAAAGAAAAAATAACAGCTATGAAAGAAGAATTAGGAGATTATTCACAAGATGATGATATGCTTGATCTTGTTGAAAAATTAAAGAAAGCTAAACTTCCTAAAGAAGTTAAACAAAAACTTGATGTTGAAATGAAAAAACTTTCTAAAATGCCTCCATTTTCTGCTGAAGCAACAGTATCAAGAAATTATATTGAAACTGTTCTTGATCTTCCATGGGAAAAGAGTACTAAAGATATTCTTGACTTAAAAAAAGCTAATGACATTTTAGAAAGAGATCACTATGGATTAAAAGATGCTAAAAACAGAGTTTTAGACTATCTTTCTGTAAAAAAACTTAATCCTAATATGAAAGGTGGAATCCTTTGTCTTGCAGGACCTCCTGGAATAGGTAAAACATCTCTTGTTAAATCTATTGCTGACGCCATGGGAAGAAAATTTGTAAGAGTATCTCTTGGTGGAGTGAGAGATGAAGCTGAAATCAGAGGACATAGAAGAACATACATTGGTTCTATGCCTGGTAAACTTATTAAAGCCATGAAAGATGCTGGAACTAAAAATCCTGTTATTCTTTTGGATGAAATAGATAAAATGTCTAATGACTATAAAGGAGACCCTGCTTCAGCTATGCTTGAAGTACTTGATCCTGAACAAAACAGCCATTTTGAAGATCACTACATTGATATGCCTTTTGATCTCTCAAAAGTTTTCTTTGTAGCAACAGCAAATGATCTTAGAACAGTTTCACCTCCTTTAAGAGATAGAATGGAAATAATTAATATTTCTTCATATACTGAATTTGAAAAACTTCATATAGCTAAAAATTATCTTATTAAACAAGCTAAAGAGGAAAATGGTCTTAAAGACTATGATATCCATATTCCTGATAATGTCATCTTAAAAATTATTGATGAATATACTAGAGAAGCTGGAGTAAGAAACTTAAAAAGAGAAATTATAACTCTTTGCAGAAAAATAGCTAGAGAAGTTGTAGAACAAAAGAAAAAGAAATTTACAATAAAAAGTTCAAGTCTTGAAAAACTTTTAGGTAAACCTAAATTCAGACCTGAAAAAACAAAAGAAAAACAGCCTAAACAAGGAGTTGTAAATGGATTAGCATGGACTTCTGTAGGTGGAGTTACTCTTGAAGTACAAGGAGTTTCTATCCCTGGCAAAGGAGAAATTTCTCTAACAGGAACATTAGGAAATGTGATGAAAGAATCAGCTCAAGTTGCATTTACTTATGTAAAAGCTAACCTTGATAAATATAAATTAGAAAACCCAGAATTTTTTGAAAAGAAAAACATACATCTTCATTTCCCAGAGGGAGCAACACCTAAAGATGGTCCTTCTGCTGGTATAACTATTGTCACAGCTATACTTTCTGTTCTTACAGGAAGACAAGTAAGGCAAGACATAGCAATGACTGGTGAAGTTACTATTACAGGAGATGTCCTTGCTATAGGAGGAGTAAAAGAAAAAGTTATAGGGGCCCACAGAGCTGGTATTAGAGAAGTTATCCTTCCTGATGATAATAGAATGGATGAAAGTGATATTCCTTCTGAAGTAGCAAAAACTATGACTATCCACTTTGCTAAAACATATGATGATGTAGAAAAACTCGTTTTTGCAGATAAATAATTTTTTTAAGTGAGGAAAATTTATGAATATAAAACAGGCAGATTTTGTTAAATCGGCAGTTTATGAAAAAGATTACCCTGAGCAATTAAATAATATGGAATTTGCTTTTGTAGGAAGATCTAATGTGGGAAAATCCTCTTTGATCAACAGTATCACTGGCAGAAAAAAACTAGCAAAAACAAGTAAAACTCCAGGAAGGACTCAACTTATAAACTATTTCAAAATAAATAATGAATTCTTTATAGTTGACCTTCCAGGATATGGATTTGCTAAAGTACCTAAAGAAATGAAAGCTGAATGGGGAAAAACAATGGACAGATACATTGCTAGTCCAAGAAAAAAACTGGTTTTTGTCCTTTTAGATATAAGAAGAATCCCCAGTCAGGAAGATATAGAGATGCTTGTATACCTTGATCATCATGATATCCCTTTTAAAATAATTTTTACTAAAATGGATAAAGTTTCAAATAATGAAAAATTTAAAATAATGAAGGAAATAAAGAAAAAAATTGAATTTCACAATGAGGATGTTTTCTTTCACTCTTCACTTTCAGATAATGGAAAAGAAGATATTCTTAACTTTATAGAAACTATGCTGGAAAATAAAGATTAAATATTTTATATATAAGTTTATTGGGAGGAATTTTAAATGGAAGAACTTAATAAGACTTATTCCCCTAAGGAAATAGAGTCAAAATGGTATAAGATCTGGGAAGATTCTAAATACTTTGCAGGAAAAATGGAAGAAGGAAAAGAAAGCTATTCAATAGTCATTCCTCCTCCAAACGTCACTGGTATACTTCATATGGGGCATATACTTAATAACTCTATCCAAGATACTCTAGTAAGATATAAGAGAATGTGTGGTTATAATACTTTATGGCTTCCAGGATGTGACCATGCTGGAATAGCTACTCAAAATAAAGTTGAAAGAAAACTTGCTGAAGAAGGATTAAAAAAAGAAGATTTAGGAAGAGATAAATTTATTGAAGAAACTTGGAAGTGGAAAGAAAAACATGGTGGTATCATCACTACTCAATTAAGAAAAATTGGAGCTTCTCTTGACTGGGACAGAGAAAGATTCACAATGGATGAAGGACTTTCTAAAGCTGTAAGGGAAATATTTGTTCACTTATACAATGATGGTCTTATCTACCAAGGTGAATATATGGTAAACTGGTGTCCAAGATGTGGTACTGCTCTTGCTGATGATGAAGTTGAACATGTGGAAAAAGATGGTCATTTATGGCATGTAAAATATCCAGTAAAAGATTCTGATGAATTTATAATAATAGCTACTTCAAGACCTGAAACTATGCTTGCTGACGTAGCAGTTGCTGTACATCCTGAAGATGACAGATACAAACATCTTATAGGAAAAAAACTTATTCTTCCTCTAGTAGGAAGAGAAATTCCTGTAATAGCTGATGATTATGTAGATAGAGAGTTTGGAACTGGAGCTCTAAAAATAACTCCTGCTCATGACCCTAATGACTTTAATGTTGGAAAAAAACATAATCTCCCTATAATAAATATGCTTACAAAAGAAGCTACAGTTACTGATGAATTTCCTAAATATGCTGGACTAGATAGATTTGAAGCCAGAAAAGTAATGGTTGAAGACTTGAAAGAAAGTGGAGCACTTATTAAAGTAGAAAATATAAAACACAATGTAGGTCAATGTTATAGATGTCAAACTGTAGTTGAACCAAGAGTTTCTAAACAATGGTTTGTAAAAACTGAAACTTTAGCTCAAAAAGCTTTAGAAGTAGTAAAAAATGGTGAAATAAAAATCATGCCTAAGAGAATGGAGAAAATCTATTATAACTGGCTTGAAAATATAAGAGATTGGTGTATCTCAAGACAACTTTGGTGGGGACATAGAATCCCAGCTTGGTATGGTCCTGATAAATACATCTTTGTAGCAAGAGATGAAAATGAAGCTAAAGAAATGGCTGCTAAACATTATGGAAAAGAGGTAGAATTAATTCAAGAAGAAGATGTACTTGATACTTGGTTCTCATCTGCTTTATGGCCTTTTTCTACAATGGGATGGCCTGAAAAAACTAAAGAACTCAAAACTTTCTATCCTACATCTACACTTGTAACAGGAGCAGATATCATCTTCTTCTGGGTAGCTAGAATGATTATGTTTGGGCTATATGAAATGAAAGAAATTCCTTTTAAAGATGTATTTTTTCATGGAATTGTAAGAGATGAAATTGGAAGAAAAATGTCTAAATCTTTAGGAAATTCTCCTGATCCATTGAATCTAATAGATGAATTTGGTGCAGATGCTATCAGATTCTCTATGATATATAATACATCTCAAGGGCAAGATGTACATTTTTCTGAAAAACTTCTTGAGATGGGAAGAAATTTTGCTAATAAGATATGGAATGTTGCAAGATTTGTTATCATGAACCTAGAAAATTTTGATATAAAGTCTGTAAATAAAGGAGATCTTAAACTTGAATTAGTTGATAAATGGATATTCTCTAGAATGAATGAAACTTCTAAAGAAGTAGCTGACTATATTGATAAATTTCAATTAGATGATGCTGCTAAAGCTGTTTATGAATTTTTAAGAGGAGACTTCTGTGACTGGTATGTTGAACTTGCAAAAGTAAGACTTTACAATGATGATGAAGCTGGAAAGGCATCTAAAATAACTGCTCAATATGTTCTTTGGACAATATTAGAAGCTGGTCTTAGAATGCTACACCCATTTATGCCATTCATAACAGAGGAAATTTGGCAGAAAATTAAAGTTGATGGAGATTCTATCATGATACAGCAATATCCCACAGCTGATGAGTTACAAATCAACAGAGATATTGAAAATTCATTTGAATACATAAAAGAGGTTATTTCTTCTTTAAGAAATATAAAAGCTGAAATGGGAATATCTCCAGCTAAAGAAGTAAAAGTAATTATCAAAACTTCTGATGAAATGGAGCTAAAAACTCTCGAAGATAATTATATTTTTATAACTAAATTAGCTAAAATAGAAGAGCTTAAATATGGAAAAGATATGACTAAACCTGACCAAAGTGGATTCAGAGTGGCTAGAAGTTCTGAAGTGTATATGATACTTACTGGGCTTTTAAATGCTGAAGTTGAAATTAAAAAAATACAGGAACAAATAGAAAAAGTGCAAAAAGATCTTGATAAAGTTAATGCAAAACTTTCTGATGAAAGATTCACTTCTAAAGCTCCTGCCCATATTTTAGAAAGAGAAAGAAGAATTCAAAAAGAATATCAGGATAAAATGGATAAGCTTACTGAAAATCTTAAAAACTTTATGTAATATTAAAAATCTATTTTAAAAAATTTAAGAAAGTTGTATAATAAAATTGTAAAAGGCTTTTTTAAGGAGGTAGATCTTATGAATTTACAAGAGATGGTTTTCAGAGCCCTTTTGGACTACGAAGCTCAAGGGGAAATATATATAGAAAAAGAAAGAGTAACACTTGGCTGTATGGCAAATGGAAGTGAAATGGAAACTGTAAGAAAGTTCCTAAATACTGTGGAATTACAAGAGAAATTTAAAGATTATACTTTAAATGATATTAATAAAGCTGTACAAAGTCTTGTAGAAAAAGACTTTATAAAAGCTAGAATAGTTACTACTACTACTGGTGTTAATTTCTATGAACTTCTTAATAGTGAATGTGATTTAGAAGAGTTCTTAGAAGGATAAAATCATTTTATTTTGAGAAAATAGGGCTGGCTCAAAAGTTAATTTTGACCAGCCTATTATTTTATTTTTATTTAAGGAGGATTAAATGATAAAAGCTGTATTTTTTGATATTGATGGAACTCTTGTAAGTTTTAATACCCATAAAGTCCCTGAAAGTACAATGAAAGCTTTTGAACTGCTTCATGAAAAAGGAATAAAAACATTTGTTGCAACAGGAAGACATCCTTCAATTATGTCATTAGGTAATAATCTTGATCAATTAAAATTTGATGGTTATATAACTCTTAATGGACAGTATTGTTTTAATGATAAAGAAATAATCTATAAAAACAGTATATCTTCAGAAGATATAAAAAATCTTATTGAATTTCTAAAAGATTATCCTCATCCTTGTGGCTTTGTAGAAGGTGAGGGAGGAATGTACATCAATCATATAAATGATAATGTTAAAACTGTTTTAGATGCTGTGAATCTTCCTATGCTCCCAGTTAAAGATATATCAAGAGCCTTAAAAAATGAAGTATTTCAATTAAATCCCTATGTATCTCCTGAAGAAGAACATATCTTTATGAATGCATTAAAAAATTGTGAAGCTACAAGATGGAATCCATTATTTTTAGATGTTATTCCAGCTGGTGGAGGAAAACATGTAGCTGTAGAGAAAATAAGAGAATATTATGGATTTTCCAAGGAAGAAACCATGGCCTTTGGGGATGGTGGAAATGATATTACTATGCTTACAAATGTAGGAATAGGAGTTGCTATGGGAAATGCTAATGAAGATGTGAAATTAATTGCTGATTATGTTACTGATACAGTGGATAATGATGGTATTTTTAAAGCTCTTAACCATTTTTCTATTATTTAAAAAATATACAATTTTTTATATTAAATATATAAAAAAAATTCTATTTATTATATTTTAATTATTGTATTATTTCTAAAAATAAAGTTCAATATATAAAAAA
>ERZ773144.831-NODE-831-length-30244-cov-3.948027_pt1 | contig 30244 bp, 44 predicted proteins | sample MGYA00580849_ERZ773144 | MGnify/ENA primary metagenome ERZ773144 (study PRJEB29015, sample SAMEA2737861) | human gut metagenome | biome: human gut; feature: human-associated habitat; material: faeces | place: China | collected 2012 ...
TATTATCTAACTGTACTATAAACAATGATACAGTTAGGAGAAATATATGAATATATTAAGTGTAAAAAATTTGTCTAAAATATATGGAGATGAAAATAACCATGTCATTGCCCTTGATAATGTCTCTTTTGATGTTGAAATAGGTGAATTCATCGCTATTATTGGTGCTAGTGGCAGTGGAAAAACCACTTTGTTGGGATATTTAATAAAAAACCTCCAGAATACAAGTAACTTCGTTATACTTCCATTTAGCGGAAGGGAACAACGTTTATTACAAAGAGGGATCAACGTATTTTCTAATTGGTTTTCCGATTTTGAAAAACTTGAAGTAATTAATAAGTTATTTCTATGCAGGGAGCAAACACTGGTATTAGTTTATGATGCGTTAAATGAAATGCCTGGGAATTTTAATTTTTTACAGGACAATTATAATGGATTAATAAAATTTACAGAAATGTTATCACAAAAGGAATATCGCAATATCAAAATTATTCTTTCTTTAAGAACGGACTCATATCTTCAATTGCGTCAAAATGAAGCACTCGAGCCTAGACCAGGTGTATTTTATACGCCTTTGGCAGAAAATAGAACTATTTTTCCACTATATCAACTTCCAGTTTTTTCAGAATCTCAGACTTTGGAATTACTTCAAAAGGAAACATCCTTAAATCGACAAATTTTGAAAAAATTATACCATGAGTTTTCTAGTATATTACAAACACCTTTTTATATTCAATTATTTGGACAAATTTTATGTTCTTTCTCTGATTTGGGTGAAAAAGAATTTGCCATTTTTTCATTGAAATGGTATGATACAATTTTTAATAATATTGCCAAAGATGAAGTGATACAAAACGAGCTATCGAATGTTACAGAAGCAATTATTTTAGTAAAATATCAATATGAAGGAAGAAAAGTGTTCATAAACGATATTGTTAGAAAAATGCATATTGCAAAAGAAAAATTAGAAAAAGACATATTAAAACTGCAATCTTCTGGTATTTTAGCATACGAAAAAACAACGGGACAGATAAATTTTTCACATGAAAGTTATAAAAAAATTTTTTTGAAAAAAATATAAAATTAGAGTTGAAATTCTATAGAATATTTGTTATTATTATTTGGCACTAAGAAATGTGTTATGTCCACGTAGCTCAGTTGGATAGAGCATGCGCCTTCTAAGCGCACGGTCAGGGGTTCGAATCCCTTCGTGGACGCCATCTAGTAATTAAAGCCTTTAAATAAAGGCTTTTTTTCATATCTGTATTACTCATGCCACCTCGTATGCCACCTTTTTATATTGCTATATCAAAAGGAATACATTAATATTAAGTTGGGAGGGGTGGTATTATGGCAGTTTATAAATCAGATAATAAATGGTACATTAAAGGAAAAATTAGAAAAGATGATGGAACTTATTACCATTATCATAAATTAGCTGCAGGATGTTCTTTAAAGAAAGAAGCAATTGAATATGAAAGAAAATTTAAAATCAGCTATCAAGATATCGTGGTTTCTGTAAAATTTTTATCTTTTAAGGAATTATCTGAGGAATATCTTAATTCTTTGACTTCGGTAAAAAGTGTTACAAAAAGAACATATACGGATTTACTAGATAAAATAAATGAAGTCATAGGAAATAAGAAAATCAATTTAATTAACAAAGATATGCTTCAAAGATATATACGTGATCTTGAAAGCAAGTATTCAAAAGAATATGTAGAAAAATTTTATTATATCTTACGAGCATCGTTTAATTATGCGATTGATAACGACTATATAACCGTTAATCCTATGAATAAAGTAAAACTTTCTGTAAATAAAGACGAAATACGAAAGGAAATGGATTTTTGGGAACCGGAAGAATTCCAAAGGTTTATTGATAATGTAGATGATCAAGAACTGCACTTGTTTTATACTTTCTTGTTCTATATGGGAACAAGAAGAGGTGAAACATTGGCACTGCAATGGAAAGATATAGACTTTGAAAACAATAGTGTTTCTATTTATAAAACCGTTACATATAAAATCAAAGACAAGCCATGGGAAATTACTAGCCCTAAGACACGAAACAGTGTTCGCAATATTCCTATGTTTAAAATCGTTGAAGATGAACTAAAGTCTTGGAAGAAAGATTGTGAACAAAAATATGGCTTTAATGACAAATGTTATGTTTTTGGCTTTTCTCGTCCTTTAGCAGCAGAACGTCCAAGAAAGCAGATGGTAAAAATAGTTGATAGAATAAATGCTGATCTTCCAGTCGAACAACACTTAAAAAAGATACGTATCCACGATTTTCGCCATTCTCATGCTTCCTGGTTAATCAACAATATGGGAAAATATAATTTTTCTGATTTTGACATTGCTAAAAGGTTAGGCGATACCGTTCAGATGCTACACAGCACGTATGCACATCAATTTAAAGACGCAGGAAAGAATATCATAAATTCTATGGAAGGAAGTGTAGATGAAGTTAAAATCCCTCTTAAAACGATTAAAAATGATGATTACATTAGTGAACTAAAATCATTAAAGGAATTACTGGATATTGGTGTGATTACTGAAGAAGAATTTTCTTTAAAGAAGAAACAATTATTAGGAATTTAGGAATTAAAAACATAAATTTATAAATTATTTGAATGATAAAAGTATGGTTGTGATTATAGTTAAATTAGTATTATCTAAAATCGCAATCTTTTTTAATTAGATAATGTAGTAATAAAAATCAACAAATTTTGTTGATTTTTATTACTTGATATTGTAAAATCATATTGCAAGGAAGAATATAAAGAAAATGGAGGATTTATATCATGTTAACAGAATTTGGAAAGATGCTTAGAAGAATTAGGTTAGATGGCAATGTATTATTGAAAGATATGTCTGATAAGTTAAATGTAACAGCATCTTACTTATCAGCTGTAGAGCATGGAAAAAGAGAAATACCAGTAAATTGGGTAAATTTAATTTCAAATATCTATCATTTAGATGATGATACGACAGAAAAATTACATGAAGCTGCTGAAATGTCTAGATTATCTTTAAAAATGGATTTAAAAGGATATTCAAGTGATACTACTTATTTAGCAAATGCGTTTGCTAGAAAACTAAAAGATTTTAATAAAAGTGAGATTGAGCAGATGATGAAGATAATCAATGGAAAGGAGAAAGAATAAATGATTCATTATAAAGCAACACCCACTTCTCGTGAAGAACTTTCAAATATGGCAAATAGATTGAGAGAGATACTTGGATTAAACAAAACATTGTATATTCCTATTGTTGAATTAATTGAATTTATTTTGCCACAAATTGATAAAAATTTTGATTATGAAATTGTGGATCAGGACAAACTTCCAAAAGGAACTTATGCATTAACGTATCCGGATGATGGTAAGATACTAATACGTTCAGATGTTTATGAAGAGGCATGTTCAGGAAAGGCTAGAGCGAGATTTACTATTGCCCATGAGCTTTGTCATTATTTAATTCATGAATCAGCGAATATAAGTTTTGCTAGGACAGTTGAAGAAATACCTGCTTTTATGGATCCAGAATGGCAAGCAAATGTATTTGCTGCTGAATTTTTGATTCCTAAAGGCTTGATTCGTGGAATGTCGATAGATGAAGTAGTGAAGTGCTGCGGTGTATCATATCAATGTGCAAGTATTCAAATGAAGCAGTACGGTTTATTGTGATATTTACCTTAGGTTTTAAGGATAAATATAAAAAGAACTAAGCTGCCAACTTAGTTCTTCCACGCTTGTAAAGCATGTTCTGCAATAGACCATTGCAATATTTCACCAACAACATTGTAACATTGTAGTACAACCTTTGCAAGCTAAAAAGCAAAGGAGGTGTCTTATATGTTTATATTCAGAGCGTCATTTACTCGTAATGGTGTAACATATTACGCACGTGACTATGGTAAAAAAGCATTTAAAATATATGTAGACAAAAAAACTGGAAATTTAACCTTTAAAGGTTAAATCGTAAATATATAAAGATTGTATGTATGGTCCAGCAATCTTTATTTTTTTTTAGAATTAATTTCGTTCTTGAAAGGATAGAAGAGAATATGAGAAAACTTAGAGACTTGGATGGTTTAAGAAATGGAATAAATAAACGATGGGTATGGAAAGATAGGGAAAGTTATAGTAGGGTTTTGGATTATCTTCAAAAAATATGTTTTACAATAAATGATTTAAATAATGAAATAAATAATTTAGCTAATTCGTCTATGAAAGAGGTTATTTATACTATAGTATTAGTAGATTGGATATGTGAAGCAGTCGATTCTTTGAAAAAAATGTTAAATACAGAGATAATGGAAGGATTTATCTACACAGATGATGATTTCAATAGAAAAGCTTTAAAATATTTTAAGGCACTTAGGTCATTTGTAGTAGCACATCCTTTAAACACTGATAGACATAAAGAATACGGATTTGATGGAGATAAAATTTGTGTGGATGTAAGGAATGTTGAGAATGCTATATCATTTCAATTAGGAGTTGTTAAAGATATGTATTATCTAAATTTTGATGGTTTTACTAAAAAATTACCTGAAAAAATTGATTGTATACTGTATACATACTCTAAAGAAAAAGATAATATGAAATTTTTTGACTATATTGCGATTAATTTTTGCGATATATATAAAGTTGCAGAATTACAGATAGATATGCTATATTGCATCGATAAATACTTAAATAATTTAAGAAAAAAAGATTTTATAGTTAATGTTTAAATAAATTTTTATTAAAACAAAAACCTCTCTAGTAATAGAGAGGTCTCTGCGCAGATAGGCTCCGTAGAGTTGCTACCGCTACATATATAACTATATCATATGTATTATTAAATAGGATATAATTTTCTTTAAATAGTTATCAATTTCTAGAACGAAAATACATATTAATAAAAAGCTATTTATTATATAGGAAATTTTCATTTTGTAATAACCATTCATTATCTTCACATTTGACATTAAATATGTAAATAGATGAATAAGATGTATTTTTATGTCCAAAATAATGCATTTCCAATATAAAAGTAAAAGGGTCAAAATATATAGATTTAGTTCTGTCTGTAAATTCGATTGAAATAGTTGAACTTTGTTCTTTTGGCAAAAATAGAATCTTTGTTTGGTAGTCTAAAGTAATGTCGCTACAGGTTTTTACATGAATAACAGAATTCAAAGCTTCTAAACTACCAACATTTTTGATTTTTAAATCAAGTTTTAGTTTTTTCTTATTTCCATAAGGGTGCGTTATTTTGTAATCTGTTTGATCTGTATATACGATTAAAATAGGATATTCACTTTCGTATCTAGATTTTTTTTCAAAATTGATTGTTAATATAACACCTAGTAAAGTAAAAGCACCACCAATTATAGATCCAAAGAAACCAATCCATTGACTTTCTTCTCCATGTTTTATAAAGCCAAAAGAGCTTGGTGTATAAACAAGAAAATGTATAATTTGAGGGACGATAAATATAATAATGAATATTCCAAATATTAGTAAGACCAAACTTTTTTTATTCATCATTTTATAAACCTAATAATTCCTTTTTCTTTTTGTCAAACTCCTCTTGAGTAACGATTTCCAAATCTAGTAATTCTTTTAGCTTTTTTAATTCCTCATAAGGATCATTAAATGTGTTTTGTTGATTACTATCATTTAGATTTTTAAGTTCACTTGTAGATTTAAAATTAGATAATCTGTTAAATGCTTCTGAATGTGCAACTTGAGAATTTGGTCCATTGAACAAAATGGTGTTATCTAACCCGTTGTCTATATAATCAATCGTTAGGTATTTTTCTGTATTTTTCTTTTTCTTTTTAAATGCAAGAGCAAATACCCCAAGTGTTAATAAACGTGTAGCAGTAATTCTTTTTTCGATTTGTTCAGAAGTCTCGTAGTGAATACCAGTAATTTGTTCAAAAGAAACAAATGCATTTCCGTTAAATCCACAATTAATATTAATACCACTATCTGTAATAACTAGATTACACTTTTTCTCTTTATTTAATTTAGGATGTCCTCCTTTATAAACTAATGAAAAAGTAGTTGGTAAAGAAGTTTTATCTGATTTAATTGAAGAAATTGGTTCGTCACTTATGATTCTATCAACAATTTGTTTTGCATCAACTAAACCGATACCATATGCTTCTCTTAAGTCTTTAATTGTTGATACTTTTTCTCCACCGTTTTTCTTTAAAAGCTCTCTTGCAGTCTCTTCCATATTGTTTGTCATTGTTTTCACCTTCTTTTTATCTATGTAAACATCATTTGATGTGTTTACCAATAACTTTACCAAGGCAAATGGTGTTCTCATTTATTTGCCTATCTTCATAATCCTTGTTATGACTAATCAAAACACCATCTCCGAGTTCTTTTACAAATGCTTCCCCATCTATCATGAATATTCCAATTTCACCAATATTGATAGAATCTTGTTTCTTTATTAATAATGTGTCTCCATCTGAATATGTTGGTTCCATGCTATCTCCATTTACACCGATAGCAAAGTCAACATGCATGTTATTCATATTGTTTTCTATTTCAATCATTTCAGGTGGAATATCATCAAATACAAACTGTCCTGTACCAGCAGAAGCTACTTCTCCATAAAAAGGAACAATAATTGGTGGCATAATCTGTACAAACTCTGTTGGCTTATCAGATAATCTATTAACTAATCCATTAACCGTTTCTTTATCATAGTCGGACAAGGAACGGTATTTTTTTATGTGATTTATCTCCGAAACAGTCATTGGAATATCTGAAACCGTTTTTTCTTTTATATAACCATCAGCAAGAGCATCAATATCTAATCCTAAATAATTGCATATTTTTGTCATTTTCTTTACACCTGCATTTTCAATACCATTATTAAGTATTGATTGAATAGTAGTGGCAGGAATATCTACTTCTGAAGAAAATTGACGAATACTTTTAGATTTATTTATTATCAGTGATTTTAATTCATTTTCTATAGCCATAGGTAACCTCCTCATAACTCAATATTACACCACAAACAAACGAAATTCAATAAGAACAAACGAAATTAAGTAAAAATAAACGAAAAATCATTGACAAAGAACGTAATAAAGTTTATTATGTGATTAAAGTGAACGATATTAAGTTCACTTTTAAAGAAAGGAGATGAAAAAATGTATTTTATTCTGGAGAGGGAACTAAAGAAAAACTCAATCACGAGAGAGCAATTAGCTGAAAAATTAGGAATTTCAATAAGTACAATATCTTGTAAATTGAACGATAAGTCAGAATTTTCTATTAAAGAATGTAGAAGAATAAAAGAAATTCTTAACTTTCAAGGCTCTATTGATGAGCTTTTCAAGACGGAGTAGGAGAGATGATATGGAAGAATTTATTACTTTTAATGCAAATTGTGTAATAGCATTATCTACAATTGATAGCATGATTCAGCAATTTTTTGAAATATGTAAAAAAGAGCTTCCTGAAGAAGCTCACACTATAGAAGTTATGAATTTTATTATTGATGAAATGAATAACAAAATCAAAAGTATGACGATTGAATTATAAATGTTTCTCAACTAGGTCCTGTATAGCATAAGATATTATTTTTAACTCTTTATCTTTTGTACTTGCTCTTGGTTGGATTAAATCGGTAAAACTATCTAAGTTTATGGAGAATTTTTCACAATATTTTTTATTACTACTTTTATATCTTATTTCAAATTGTATCTTATGAACATTTTTAAATAAATCATTTTTATTCAATGCACATATAAACGATTGATTTGGAGCAATAAATGTATCTGAAAAATGTGAAAATGGAATATGTTTTTTAGAATATGAATATTTAGATAAATCACAATCACATTTGATATCGGTGATAGTTGCTCCACTATTTCCATGATTTTTTAAAACTAGATAAAAGGTAGGATCTTGAAAATTTATAACTTTTCCACAAATTATGACATATGGACGAGTAGATTCTTCAATCATCAGACTATTCTGTTTAAGAGTTTTAATAGATATCCAAATGGCTACAATGCTGGTAAGTAATGAGAAAGCTATCCCAATCAACTCAATCCAGTTAGATGTTGTAAAGTTATTGCACACAAAAATCACCCCCTTCCCACAAGTAAATTTTACTACTTTTTGAGGAAAGGTCAAAAAAATTGAAAGGAGATGATACTTATGCCTATCCAGTGGGTAAATGCAAAAGACATTATGGAGATTCATAATAAAACGAATACAACAAATCCTTTAACCTATACTAAGGCAATTGAAATTAAAGAAAAATGTATTGAACTTTACGAAAAAGAATTTGGTCATGTGGAACGTTTTAATAAGAATTTAATACCGCTAGATTGGTATGAAACTTATTTTGGAACAGGACTTTTGTGTAAGAAAGGAAAGGAACATAAAAAAGGTACTTCCAAAGCAGCTACCAACTGAACGAAGTACCTAAACACCAGAACCCTTGTATAAGAATTCATTTTTATTATAAGTGGTTCTCAATTAATTTTCAAGAAAAGGAGATGACAAAGTGGATTTAAAAGTAATCGATTTTAAAGGTCAAAATGTAATTGAAAGTAGAATGGTTGCAGAAATGATTGTTATGCAGCATAAAGAACTACTTAGAAAAATTAAAGTATATGATGAGATTTTAACCAGCGCAAAATTGCGCTCGTTAGATTTCTTTATTCCAAATACATACATAGATAGCAAAGGAGAAGAAAGGCCATGTTACCTACTCACAAAACAAGGTTGCGAAATGGTCGCAAACAAGTTAACAGGAGAAAAGGGGGTTCTTTTTACTGCACAATATGTAAAAGCTTTTAATGAAATGGAACAGAAAGTATCTATCCCTCAAAATCCTATGCAGGCACTTGAATTGATGTTTCAAGCACATAAGCAGACAGATGCAAAAGTAGAAGAATTAGATAATGATCTTCAATCTTTTAAAAAGGATATCCCTCTTCTGCCAGTAGAATGCGACGATGTACAAAAAGCGGTAAGACAGTTAGGTACAAAGATATTAGGTGGTCATGGTTCTCCGGCTTATTGCGATGATTCTATTAGGCAAAAAGTTTACTCTGATATTGGGAAAGAGATAAAGCATAAATTCAATGTGCGTTCATATAAAGCTATCAGAAGAAGACATTTAGAACAGGTTAATAAAATAATTGAAAATTATACCTGCCCCATCGAATTACAGGAAGAAATCAGTGCTAAAAACGCAGAAACGGAGGGTGGAAATTATGCTTGATAAGTTTATCTCTATAGTGATTATTCCAGTTGGATTAATACTTTCTACGGTATATTTTATTGGTTGTTATAGACGAGGAGAGAATCCATTTTTTAAAGAAATTGTGGTGGAGGATGAAAATGAAAACTAGAAATCAAGATATTGCTATGATGATTTAAGAAAAATTAAATCCAAGTAATCGAATCAGCATTTATTACAGCTCTGGAGCAGATAGTGTTGATGTGTACAGGTTTAAAACAGACACAGAATCAGAAGGAAGACATCTAAGTCCTCTAGCTACTGATATAGAAGCATGTACATTTTTTGAAAAAATTTCAGAATGGATAGATGACTCAGATGATAGAGAAGGAGGAAAGATATATGAGTGTAAAGATTAATCAATTAGAACTAGAAAATGTTAAAAGAATCAAGGCAGTAAAAATTGAACTTACTGAAAATGGTTTAACGGTAATTGGTGGACGAAATAATCAAGGTAAAACATCAGTATTAGATAGTATCGCATGGGCTTTAGGTGGTGATAGATATAAGCCTTCTCAGCCTAAAAGAGAAGGTAGTGTTACACCTCCAAATTTAAAAGTAACTTTATCAAATGGTTTGATTGTTGAACGAAAAGGAAAGAACAGTAGCTTGAAAGTTACTGATCCTGATGGTAATAAATCAGGACAGCAAGTATTAAATAGTTTTATTGAGGAATTGTCTTTAAATCTTCCTAAGTTTATGAATAGTACATCACAGGAAAAAGCAAGAACTTTATTAAAAATTATTGGTGTAGGGGATCAATTATTTGAATTAGAAAAGCAAGAAAAAGAATGTTATAACGAACGTCATTCTATTGGACAAATTGCTGATCGTAAGAAGAAGTTTGCTGAAGAACAGCCTTATTATCAGGGAGTTCCAAATGAACTCGTATCAGCCTCTGAATTAATAAAGCAGCAACAAGAAATTTTGGCACGTAATGGAGAAAATGCTCGTAAAAGAGAAAAGGTTAATCAATATGAATATCAGGTATCTTCATTAACGGATGAAGTTTCAAGGATTAGACAACAGTTACAGATTAAGGAAGAGCAATTGAATGAAGCAACAACAAATCTGAGTATTGCCAAAACAGATGCAATGGATTTGCATGATGAATCTACTGCTGAATTAGAGTCTAATATTCAGAAAATTGATGAAATCAATCGTAAAGTACGTGCAAATATGGATAAAGAGAAAGCCGAAGAAGATGCAAGAGAATATGAACGTCAATATCAGGAACTGACTGAAAAAGTAGAGAAGTTGCGTACACAAAAGATGGATCTATTACAAAATGCCAATCTTCCTCTACCTGATTTATCAGTTGAAAATAATGAGATTACGTATAGAGGACAAAAATGGGATAACATGTCCGGTTCTGATCAGTTGAAAGTAGCTACGGCCATTGTTAGAAAATTAAATCCTCAATGTGGTTTCGTGTTGGTGGATAAACTAGAACAAATGGACCAAATAACACTTGCTGAATTTGGTAAATGGTTGGAAGAACAAGATTTACAGGCTATTGGTACAAGGGTTTCAACCGGTGATGAGTGCAGCATAATTATCGAAGATGGTTATGTAAAAGGACAGAATGATATAAAGTCAATGTTTAAAGAAGAAATAAATGATACACCAGTTTTACAAAATACAGTTAATAAAGTTTGGGAACCTGGTAAATTTTAGGAGGGATAAGTATGCCAAAAGATGTATTAACAATTAAGAAAAGTTCAAATATTTATAACGAGTGTTATAAAACATTAAAGGTTTCTCCATCTACGCATGAAAAAGTAAAAAAGATTGCAGAGCAAATAAATCGTAATATTAATGAAATAGCTACTATGCTTGTTAATCTTGCACTTGAACGTGTGGAAGTGGAAGAAGAATAGGAGAGGCTAGATCATGGGACGATTTCAGATCATTGATGGAAAAATAGAAAAAGCAAAAAAGATAGTTGTATATGGTGTTGAGGGAATTGGTAAATCAACGTTTGCATCAAGATTTCCTGATCCTTTATTTATTGATACAGAGGGTTCAACTACTGAATTAAATGTAAAGAGATTTCCAAAGCCCACTAGCTGGCAAATGCTAAGGGATGAGATTGTTGAAATCATCAACGAAAGGCCATGTAAGACATTAGTCATTGATACTGCAGATTGGGCAGAGCGTTTATGTACGGAAAGTATTTGTGCACAACACGGTAAAAAAGGTGTTGAAGATTTTGGATATGGAAATGGTTATACATATGTAGCAGAAGAATGGGGAAGATTTCTTAATCTTCTCCAAGATGTAATTGATGTTTCAAATATAAATGTTGTTTTAACAGCTCATGCGATTATACGTAAATTTGAACAGCCTAATGAAATGGGAGCATATGATCGATATGAGTTAAAGCTTGGAAAGAAAACAACTGCACAAACAGCACCGTTAACTAAAGAATGGGCAGATATGGTTTTATTTGCTAACTATAAGACCTTTAGCGTTGCTGCTGACGAAAAAGGAAAGAAACATAAGGCTCAAGGTGGTCAACGAGTAATGTATACTACTCATCATCCATGTTGGGATGCTAAAAATCGTTATGGCTTAGCAGATGAACTTACATTTGATTATGAACATATTAGACAAATAATTGAAAGTAATAAGATTGAGCATTGTCCAGCCACAAAAGTAGAGAAAAATCATTTTGATATTTCAGATGGTGTTGGAAGTGGTCCACAAGTTTATCATGCAGATGAAGTACTAGAAACAATTGCTAACGAATCGGATACTTCTATTAACTGGGAAGGTATACCGCAACCACTGGTGGATTTAATGAAACAGAACAATGTAGTACCTGATCAGATACAAAAAGTAGTTGCTTATAAAGGGTATTATCCAGAAGATATGCCAATTTCACAATATGATCCAGGCTTTATTGAAGGTGTTCTTATTGGAGCATGGAATCAGGTTATGAATGAAATAAAATTACCATTTTAAGAATTAAATTAGGAGGAGAAATAAATGGAACAATACAATAACAATTATCAGCAAGAGCATGAATTTGGATGGGAAGATGAGATAGTTCAGGATGCCCAGGAGTTTATCTTACTTCCTGATGGAGATTATGATTTCAAAGTAGAAAGTGTGGAGAGAGCTCGTTTTAACGGCAGCGAAAAGATGCCACCATGTAATATGGCTAAGGTCAAACTTGTATTTGAAACACCGCAGGGACTTGCTTATATAACGCATCAACTGATGTTGCATTCAAAAGTTGAATGGAAACTTGCGGAATTTTTTGCAAGTATTGGACTTAAGAAAAAAGGACAGCCTCTTCGCATGACATGGAACATTGGTGGTTACAAAGGTAAATGTAAAATTGGGCATAGAGAATATAATGGAAACACATATAATGAAATTAAGAAGTTTTATTCAGCGGAAGAACAGCAGGGATCAACAGTTACATCGAATCAACAGCAATATGCACAATCTCAACCTCAGCAAACTTATGGACAGCAACCGCAATATACTCCTGGGAAATGGTAAGGTGATGAGGTATGGAATTAAGACCATATCAGAGCGAAGCAAAGGAATCGATCTTTAAACAATGGACTGAGGGCGTCAAAAAGACGCTCTTAGTCTTACCAACAGGATGTGGAAAAACAATTGTCTTCGCAAAAGTTACAGAGGAATGTGTTCGTCAAGGTAAAAGAGTACTAATTATGGCACATCGTGGTGAATTGTTGGAGCAGGCATCTGATAAGATAGGAAAAGCTACAGGTCTTGGATGTGCTCTTGAAAAAGCCCAAAGCACATGCATTGGTTCATGGTTTCGGATCGTGGTTGGTTCGGTACAGACGTTGCAGAACGTAAAACGTCTAAAACAGTTTCCACAAAATTATTTTGATACTATCATCATAGATGAAGCTCACCATTGTTTATCAGACAGTTACCAGCGAGTATTGAAATATTTTTCAAATGCAGATGTATTGGGGGTTACAGCAACACCTGATCGTGGAGATATGCGTAACTTAGGTCAATATTTTGAATCCCTTGCATATGAGTACACATTACCGCAAGCTATCAAGCAGGGGTACTTAAGTCCTATAAAGGCTATGACCATACCTCTTAATATCAATCTATCAGGTGTAAGTATGCAGTCAGGAGATTTTAAAGCAAGCGATATAGATACAGCTTTAGATCCTTATTTGCTTGGTATAGCTGAAGAAATGAAAAAATACTGCATGGATAGAAAGACCGTAGTCTTTCTTCCCTTGGTTAAGACATCACAGAAATTTGTTGAAATTTTAAATGCTACAGGGTTCCATGCTGTAGAAGTAAATGGAAATAGTGTAGATAGAGCAGAAATATTAGAAGATTTTGATAAAGGCAAATATAACGTTTTATGTAATAGTATGCTTCTTACAGAAGGGTGGGACTGTCCATCAGTAGATTGTGTAATCGTGCTAAGACCAACAAAAGTAAGGGGGCTTTATTGTCAGATGGTAGGGCGTGGAACTCGTTTGTCACCTGGCAAGACAGAGTTGCTTCTATTGGATTTTTTATGGCATACAGAGCGACATGAATTGTGCCATCCTGCATCATTAATTTGTGAAAACGAAGAAGTGGCCAAACAGATGGTCGAAAATATGGAAAAGAATACAGGATATCCAGTAGATATTGAAGAGGCTGCAGAAACTGCGGCTGAAGATGTCGTAGCTAAAAGAGAAGAAACCTTAGCGAAGGAACTTGAAGCTTTGAAAAAGAGAAAAAGAAAACTGGTAGATCCTTTACAATTTGAAATGAGCATTCAAGCCGAAGACCTTTCTAGTTATGTTCCAGCTTTTGGGTGGGAGTGCGCGCCTGCATCGAAGAAACAAATACAAGCACTTGAAAAGTTTGGAATATTTCCTGATCAGATTGACAATGCAGGAAAAGCAACACTGCTTCTTGACCGTTTGCATAAAAGGCAGGATGCAGGTTTGACAACACCTAAGCAAATTCGTTTTTTAGAAAGTAGAGGATTTCAACATGTTGGAACATGGAAATTTGAAACTGCTAGAAATTTAATAGACAGGATTGCTGCAAATGGATGGAGAATTCCAAATGGAATTAAACCAGCAGAATTTAGAGGTGAATAATATTGGAGAACAAGCTACCATTAGATGAATTGCTTTCCTATATAGATCCTTCAATGTTGACTTATCAGGAATGGATAAATGTAGGTATGGCACTTAAATATGAAGGATATTCAATCAGTGACTGGGATGCCTGGAGTGCTCGTGATGCAAATCGTTATCATCCTGGAGAATGTGACAGGAAATGGAATACTTTTAATGGTACTAGTACTCCTATAACTGGCGCAACGATTACACAGATGGCCAAAGAAAATGGTTGGATGCCCAAATCCTTTTCCATGGATGGAGGACATGAATTAGATTGGGATGATCAGATTATCATAGATGCCAACTGGATTGAAGGAAAAGAATTCAGTGAACCATTAAAGTGGAATCCGGTTAATGACTTAATTAAATATCTAGAAGTCTTGTTTGACGAAGATGATCATGTCGGTTATGTGACGGAATCATGGATAAATGATTCGGGTAAACATGTACCAACGAAAGGTGCTTATGACAGGACAGCATTAAAGCTGATCGAAGAATTAAGAAATTGTAATGGTGATATAGGTGCTGTAATTGGAGATTATGACCCAAATGTTGGTGCATGGATACGATTTAATCCTCTAGATGGAAAAGGTGTTAAAAACGATAATGTAACAGAGTTTCGTTATGCTTTGATTGAGTGTGATGATACAGAGCTTGATAAGCAAAATGCATTAATTAGAGAATTGGAACTGCCTGTTGCAGCGCTTGTTTATTCTGGAAATAAAAGTGTTCATGCAATCGTGAGAGTTGAAGCTGCAGATTACCATGAGTATCGTAAACGAGTGGATTACCTTTATGATGTGTGTAGGAAAAATGGATTAAAGATAGATCAGCAGAATAGAAATCCTTCACGATTGAGTCGAATGCCAGGAATCATGAGGAATGGTAAGAAGCAATTCTTGATGGATACCAATATTGGAAAGGAAACGTGGAATAATTGGGTAGAATGGATTGAATCAGTGAATGATGATTTACCCGAACCGGAATCTTTGGATGATTTTTGGGAGAATCTTCCGGAATTGGCTCCACCACTTATTGACGGTGTACTTAGACAGGGGCATAAGATGCTGATTGCAGGACCTTCCAAAGCAGGAAAGTCGTTTGCTCTTATTGAGATGTGCATTAGTATTGCTGAAGGCAAAAAGTGGCTAGGATGGAACTGTACACAGGGAAAAGTAATGTATGTTAACTTAGAGCTTGATAGAGCAAGCTGTTTGCACCGTTTTAAAGATGTATACCAGGAACTAGGAATATCTCCCTATGGGCTTAAAAATATTGATATCTGGAATCTTAGAGGTAAATCAATTCCAATGGATAAACTGGCTCCTAAATTAATTAGAAGAGCTGCAAAAAAAGACTATATTGCCATAGTAATTGATCCTATCTATAAGGTAATAACTGGTGATGAAAATAGTGCAGACCAGATGGCCAATTTCTGTAACCAATTCGATAAGGTGTGTACGGAACTAGGTTGCGCAGTCATTTACTGTCATCATCACTCAAAAGGTGCACAAGGAGGAAAACGAGCAATGGATAGAGCAAGTGGTTCTGGGGTATTTGCTCGTGATCCTGATGCATTGATTGATCTTATTGAATTAGAGTCTTCAGAGGCATTACTTGTACAAGAATCAAATAAAGCTGTATGTGCTGTTTGCCTGAAATGGTTGAAGAAATATGGAAAAGATGATGTGCCTAGTCTTGATGACTTATGCAGTGAAAAGGAAATGCTATCAATTTGCAGAACTCAAATAAAACCAGCATATGAACAGATGCTAAATGAAGTAGCAAGAGTACGTGAAAAAGTAAAAAATCGAACAGCATGGAGAATAGAAGGTACTCTGCGAGAGTTTCCTAAGTTTCAGCCTCTTAATCTATGGTTTGATTATCCGGTTCATAGAATAGATGCTTCAGGTGTATTAAATGATGTTGATCCGGATGGAGAGACGGGTTGGAAAAAAACATGGAAAAATAACTTTTCAAAAAAGAAGTCATCTGAAGATAAAAAAGAAGAAAGAAAAGCATCTGTACAGACAGCTTATGATGCATGCAAAATTGATGGTGAGGTAACAATAGAGTCAATGGCAGAATACATGGGAGTAACACCAAAAACTGTTAGAAATAGATTAAAAGAACATGGTGGTTTTTGGATAGATGAAGGAGTTGTAGGTGAAAAATGATGAGGGAAATTATCGGTCTTTTTCCCCCGATAATTTCTTTCCCTCAAGGCTGTTAGGGAAAGGAAAAACTCGGTCTTTTTCCCTACTTTCCCTAAGGAAGAAAAACTCGGTCTTTTACCGATATTTTCCCTAGGGAAGAAAATGTTATATATACTACGTATATATATTACTTTCCGTTTCCCTGACGGTCACTGGGGTGAGTAGTCGTGCGTAAGCTCTCGCACGACGAACTCCTCCCCCTGACAGTGACTAAGAAGCTAGAAAAAGTAAAGGAGGAATAAGCAATGAAAAATACATTGATAGATTTGAATAATCATTTGTTTGAACAAATAGAACGATTAAATGATGAAGAGCTTGATGATAATAGTTTGGAAAAAGAAATCAAACGTACAAAAGCTATGGCGAGCTTAGCAACTAACATTATTGATAATGCAAGGCTAGCCCTTGATTCTCAGAAGTTTGTTGAAGAACTATATGGGTATGAAACCAAGAGGCCAAAACTTCCAGAAATGTTGGAAGGTAAATGATGAAATACACAAATGAAATGAGGCGGTTTATTCTTGAACATTACAAAGGTACACCAACCGATGAATTAGTTCGTTTGTTCAATGAAAGATTTAAAACAAATGTAACCAGCTCTATGATGAAAGGATATAAAGCAAATCATAAATTAAACAGCGGATTGACTGGTAGATTCAATAAAGGTCATAGTCCAATCAACAAGGGTACAAAAGGAATGTTCAACAGAGGTGGAAATAAAACAAGTTTTAAGAAAGGACAGCTTCCAGTAAATACTGATTCAATTGGGACTGAGAAAGTTTTAAAGGACGGTTATATTTGGGTGAAAGTAAATAATGTGCCTAAAGCTAAGAAAACTGTAAATTGGAAACCTAAACAAAAAGTAATATGGGAAAAGATCAATGGACCAATTCCAGATGGTTATTTAGTAATATTTGCAGATGGTAACAACCGTAACTTTGAAATAGATAATTTGGTCTTAGCTACTAAAGCAGAGATATTGTATTTAAACAGAAACCACATGATATACAATGACGCAAATCTTACAAAATCAGCAGTTTTAGTTGCAAGAATGCAAAATAAAGCGAATCAGCTAAAAAGGAGAAAAAGATGATTGAGTTTTTTATTCCAATGATACCGCCCACTGTAACAGCTCAAGAGCATAAAGTTTCTATCAGAAACGGAAAACCGATTTTCTATGATCCTCCGGAACTGAAGCAGGCAAAAAGTAAGTTAATTGCATATCTCAGTAAACACGTTCCTGAACGTCCATATTCTTCGTCTGTGAGACTTTTAGTTAAATGGCTGTTTCCGGTCACTGGGAAACATTTTGACGGAGAATACAAAGATTCTAAGCCGGATACGGACAATTTACAAAAAATGCTTAAGGATTGTATGACAAAATGTGGTTATTGGAAAGATGATGCTTTGGTTGCAAGCGAAATTGTTGAAAAGTTTTGGGCGAATGTTCCAGGAATATACATAAGAATTGAGGAATTGTAATGAAGTATAAAAATGAACAGGTAGAAGGACAAATTGACATATTTGATATTTTATACCCAGATCGAAAACTGAAAAGAGAAGAGGAAGTGAAAAATAATGACAAAACATCAAATTGCAGGACTAATGTTATTAGTGATGTTCACTGTAATGGCGATTACGTTTATAATAACGATCATCCAGCGAAAAAAGGAATATCAGAAAGAAGATAAATTGAGTAGGGAAGTTTATAGGAGAAAAGACAATGAAAAAACAGATGCGTGAATCATTAGAACACAGTTATGAAGGGAATAAAGTGATTGCCTATATAGAAGAGTTAGAAAAAGAACTAGAAAATAAGGTGTTAGCTAAAGAGTTAGTTGATAAAGCGGCACTTAAAAAATTTACACTAGAATTTAATGCATTTAAATTACCCGCAGATAGTTCTTTAGCAAGGATGAGTAAAGAAGAATTTATTAGTTATATTCATATGCTGCATCATAATTGGGCTGTTTGTGATGAACAGCTTAATAATGTGCTAAATCATGCAGAACGATTAAATAATTCATTTGAAAAATCACTGAATATCCTCGCTGAAAAATGTGAATGTGAATCATGCTGGTGTAAAGATTGCAAAGTTAGGTGTACTGATGAAGACTACTATGATAGTTGGAAGAAAGAGTGTAAAAGCAGATGGAGGGAGCATATAGAAAATGAATATAATTGCAATTGATGTGATGATTTTTATAGCATTGTATATAACTATAATCGCTTTATTAGTTTTAAATGAAGTGGAGGCCAAGGAAGATGCTGACAATAAAAGATAAAATTGAACAATTTAAACGAGATTGTAAAAGTAATGATTATTACACAAAGGCAATCATGGAATGTAATGAAAAGATTGAAGAATTAGATGTCATTCTTAATGGTTTGTGCTGTCCAAATGGAAATACTGGACCAAAGTGTGAAAATGCAAGAAATCCGTATGCCTCTGATAAATTAGAACCTTTGATGAAACAAGAACAAATCATCAATGAGCGTAATGAATACATAAGACGGATTAATTCTGTAAATACTAAGTTGATGAAGATAACTGATCCGGTGGATAGGCAGATGATTATTGATTTGTATGTAGAAAGAAAAAATCATGAATCTATGTCTAATAAATATCACTATGCAAGTAGAATGGCCATGTATAAACATGTAAACAAAGTGATAGAAAAAATAGTGTAAAATAAAAACTCCAGCTTAATCGCTGGAGATTTCTTCATCAAATATAGTGTGAGTTTTTAGGTACTTTAAATCATCAAAATCAAAAGGAGAAAAGACGTTGTTTGGTGAACCATATTTCTTGTTATTATATAAAAAATCCGTAAATTCTTTTAATATATTTAAACCATCTTCATTCATTTTGCAAGATTTTTCATAAATATCTATTATTAAATTTTTTCTATTTTCTAATGAATATGCTAAATCTTCTTGCATTTTATAATAATCCTCTAATTCCATAGGAGCATTTTCTCCATAAAGCCATAGAGAAGTTATTTCAAGTGCATTGGCAATATCTTCAATATACTTTGATTTAGGTGATGATTTTCCAGATAAATATTGGCTTATTGCAGATTTGCTTATACCTGTAAGTCTAGATAATTCTGATTGACTTATTTTTCTTTTATTCATTGCTTTCTTTAGTCTTTTTGCAAATGTGTCATTTTTCATAATATATATCTCCTTACAACTATATAATAGCACAAAATTCAAAAATAAACAAAATGAAGTATTGATTTTTCAATTTTGAAAATGTATAATTTGATTGTTCAAATTTGAACAGAAAGGAGTTCTAAAATGAAATGTAATAAAAAAAGAATTGCTTTTGAGATAGATGAAGAACTATACAAGAAAGTAAAAATCAAAGCTATAAAGCTGGGAGTTCCTTTAAAGTGTTACATAAGGGAATTGCTATTAGATGATTTGTCAAATGACAAAAAGAAAAGCGAATGTTAGTTGTATTGGCGTACTAGCAACATTCGCATTAATCTACAACCACTAGGATTGCTTTCAGAATTATAACATAACGTAAATGTGAAAGTCAAAATCCTATGTTGTTCAAATTATTCAATGTCAAAACATAGGAGGAAAATGAAGATGGAATTAATAACTATTAAAGTAAACAAAGATAGAATTACACTATCTGCAAGAGAATTACATGAGTTTTTAGAAATTGGAACTAGATTTAATGTATGGTTTCCAAGAATGTGTGAATACGGATTTAATGAAAATATAGATTTTCAAAGGGTAGCTCAAAAATGTGATACCCTTGGTGGATTACAAGATATTGTTGATTATCAAATTACAATTGAAATGGCAAAAGAGATAGCCATGATTCAGCGTACTGAAAAAGGAAAACAGGCACGTCAATATTTTATTCAGCTAGAAAAGGATTGGAATAGTCCTCAAAAAGTTATGGCAAGGGCATTAATTATGTCTCAAGAAGAAGTAGAGGCCTTACGCATAGAAAACAAAGAATTAAAACCAAAAGCATTATTTGCTGATGCAGTATCTGCAAGTGATTCTTCGATTTTAGTTGGTGATTTAGCAAAGATAATCAAACAAAATGGTGTAGATATTGGTCAAAAGCGTTTATTCAGTTGGTTAAGAGATAATGGTTTTCTAATTAAAAGAAAAGGATCTGATTGGAATATGCCAACGCAGAAAGCTATGGATATGGAGCTTTTTGAGATTAAAGAATCTACTCATGTAGATGGTAACGGAGTTAATATCACTACAAGAACTCCTAAAGTTACAGGAAAAGGACAAATTTATTTTGTTAATAAATTTTGTCATGAAAATGCGTGAGGTAAGATATTATGACTATTCAAGAATTAAATTTAAAAAAATGCGAAGAGATGTATTTTATTTTAAATAAACAAAATATGCCTAATAAAAATAAACTTAGGATGATAAAATATATAGCAGATCATAATGCTGATTTGCTGTTTTCTCTTATTCATTCTTTCAATTATGGACGAATTTGTGGTATACGTTCAGAAAGAGATGTTGTCAAGTGGAATGCAAAAGCTTGTTTCTATAACATTAAATTATATGCATTATGTAATGGTGGAGACTTACCAAAAGATTACAGTGAATTTATGAAATGGGTACATTCAAGAGAAAAATTAAAAGAGGATACAATGTAACAAAAAAAATGTGTTAATATAGTATCATGAAGTAACGAGGAAGTATTTCTTCCCCCAACCCCCCGAAAGCTTCCTCGGCTTCTGTATAGTAAGTGGCATCCAGTGATGGGTGCTTTTTAATTTTTTGTAATTTATTTTATATAATATTAGTGGTAAAATAGATTTATAAAATTAAATGGGGGATAAGTTATGGATGATATAAGTCAAAAAGATGAAAAACCAATTGATGAATTAAAAAAATGTTTTATTGTTACTCCTATAGGAAGTGATAATGATCCTATAAGAAGGCATATTGATGGAGTATTAGATGAAGGAATTAAACCAGTTTTAGAGGATGATTATAATTATGAAGTAGAAGTGTCTCATCGGATGAGCAGTATAGGGTCAATTAATAAACAAATACTTGAGTCTATTTATTTTAGTGATTTAGTGATAGCTAATCTGACTAATTTAAATCCAAATGTAATGTATGAATTGGCATTTAGGCATTCTACTGGTAAGCCTGTTATAACTATTGCAGAACAAGGAACTAGTATACCTTTTGATGTTATTGATAGTAGAACGATTTTTTACATAAATGATCCCACGGGAATGCGAAAATTACGTAGTGATTTAAAAGAGTTTATTGAAAATAACGATTTGTGTAGTGATGAATTTGGTCCTATTATAGATACATTCAAGGGAATAGGATACAAAAGGCAAATAGGTCAATTGTTAGAACAATCAAGCAGCAGTAGTGATATTGCTGATTTGCTAAATAAAACTATAAGTCGGATTGATGATAAATTAGATATGGTTATTAATCAAAGAATGCATTACAATCAACAAACGCAAGAGTATTCTAATGATGATATTATTCAATTTGAGGAAAGACTCGCATTATTTCATTCTCAATTATTGGATTTTAAATCAAATCCAGAAGTATATATAGGTAGTGATTTTCTTCGTGAACTAAAAGATTTAAATTTATCAATTCGACGTTCGCAAATACCTGTTGAAAAGAAGAAAGAGATGGTTTCAAGAACTATATCCATGAGGGATGAGTTAAGATCAATTATTGAAAAGAAAAGAAGTGTTGATAATGTAAATGGTTGATTTATATTATCAATGTATTCTTGATTAGCATATACAGGATATTATAGATATAGATAAATATAAATCAGATTAGGATTATGTATAAAACGTGAATTAACACCTTTTATCTATTAAATTATTAAATTTCGTAAATCAATAGGCTATTGATTTTTATGACTTTTTAATTAAAGATAAAGAAAATTTAACTAATATGCAAATATTTAGTTTTTTAACATCATTTGTTTTTCACATACATCAAGATTTAAAAAGATTAGGATATTAATCAATATATGATATTGAAATTGAACTTCAGGCACCAACTGTGGTGCTTTTCTTTTACCCAAAAAGGCGAGGAGTTGATAAGATGAAATGTCCATGTAGTAAAGATGGATGTAAAGATAGATTTTGTACATATTTATGTGAAGCATATAGAGAATGGCTTAAGAAATATAAGGAGAAATAGATATGAATGATAAATGGAAATACATTAGCAAGATGTTTAATAAATTAATGAATACGTTGTTTAATGTATTTATGGTATGTATTACATATTATATGTGTATCAAATATTCAATGTGGTGGATATTAGCATTTTTATTGATTGTAGCAATCAATAATAATAACTAGATATCACTACACAAAACGACGAATGAGAGAGGTGGTGAGATATGCCGAGAAAACCTGATGAGCGATATAATCAGGCATATGAGTTGTTCAAAAAAGGGTGTAAGTTAGTTGAGATTGCAAGTCAACTGAACTTGCCTGAAGGAACAGTTCGGCGCTGGAAATCAACACATAAATGGGATAGCGAGCGTTCGGTAAAGAAAACGAGCGTTCGCAAACGAGGTGGCCAACCTGGGAACAAAAACGCAACAGGACCACCAGGCAATCGTCATGCAGAAAAGCATGGCTTTTTTTCTAAGTGGCTTCCGGAAGAAACGAAAGAAATCATTGGCGAAATGAGTTCAATGAATGAATTGGATATCTTATGGAGCAATATTCAACTGCAGTTTGCAGCTATCATACGTGCACAGAATTTGATGCATGTAAAGGATCAATCTGATAAAACAGTTGAAAAGGTTGAAGAAAAAGATGGCAATGTAGTTGGTGAACGCTGGGAAATTCAGCAGGCATGGGATAAGCAAGCTACTTTTCTTTCAGCACAGAGCAGAGCAATGAAAACATTAGAAAGTATGATAAAGCAATATGATGAGATGGTGCATAAAAACTGGGATATTGCATCTGAAGAACAGAAAGAACGTCTTGAACTCTTAAAAGTTCAGAGGAAGAAATTAGAAATGGATGCAGGCACGGAAGAAGATGATGAACAGGTGATAATTGTAAATGACATCAAAGAAACAGAAAGTAATTAAACTAAGTGATATTATCATTCCTAAATATCAGCCTCTTGTTAATGACAAGGAGCATATGCATAAGATTCTTACTTCTGGACGAGCCGGAACAAAATCATCAGCAATGGCCATCATAACTGACTTTCTGATTGTATCAGAGCCAAATTCAGCTGCTATAATTATGCGAAAGCATCACAACAAACTTAGAAAAACTGTTTACAAGGAAGTTATTCGTGCAATTGATAGGCTAGGATTGAAGAAAAATATGTTTGTTATTGGCAAAAGTCCTATGCAGATTACATACAAGAAAAACGGCAACGTTATCTATTTTACTGGATCTGATTCCATCGATGATACAAAAGGTATGATTGACGAAGAAAGAAAAATTAGATTGGTTGTTCTTGATGAGGTGACGGAGTTCTTTGACAAGGGCGAGGGAGCTGATGAAATATCAAATATCGAAGCAACTTTCGTTCGTGGAAATGATGATTTCTTTGAAATGTATTATTTGTTCAATCCGCCTAGAAATGCAAATGCCCCAATTATGAGATGGGTAAAGAAAATGGTAAAAAGGCCTGACTGTATTCACATACATAGCGATTATAGGGATGTACCTGTTGAGTGGCTTGGTAAAAAGCTGATTGAATCGGCAGAAATGATGAAGAAAGCTGATTCTATGATGTATGAATGGCTTTGGCTTGGTAAATGTGTGGGAACTGCTGAAACAGTATATTACATGTTTAATAACTCAATGATCCATCATGAAAACAACTTCAACAGATTGATTCATGTAGGAATTGGAATTGATTATGGACAGTTAAATGCGACAACATTTGAAGCTTTTGGTCTTGATCAAGACGATATGATTGCAAAAGGTATTAGAGAGTATTACCATTCGGGGAGAGAAACAGGAAGACAGAAGTCACCTAGCGAATATGCAATAGATTTTAAAGATTTTTATGAGCTTATTGAAAATCTAATCAATGCTGGCAACACAGGGACAAAGAGAAGAATTGAAGCTGTGTTCATTGACCCTTCTGCTAGAGGTTTTGCTGAAGAAATTAAACGTATTTTACCAACAGCTAGAATAATTCCGGCAGATAATGCAGTAAAGGTAGGGATTGAACGTGTCCAAAAACTGTATTCATTTTCTCGTTTAAAGATAAGTGATACACAAGAACATCTTATTGACGAAATTGATTTATATAAATTCAATAAAGATTTATTGGATAAAGGCAAAGAAGAAGTATTGAAAGAAAATGACCACTGCATGGATGCAAAAAGATATTATGTAATGGGAATGTGGCGATATTTAAAAATGTTGCTGCCTATAACGGAAAGAGGTGATAAATAATGGCCGAAGATTTATTGAAGAAACGTTTAGGTATACAGAATGGGATATCTACCAAGATGAAAGAAGCTCTGCTTAAATGGAAGAAAGCCTATATGAACGAGTCATCTTGGATCAAGGATGATGTAGAAAGTTTGGAACTTCCTGCCTCTATTTCGAGTGAAATAGCCAGATTGGTTACCATAGAATCAACAATTACTTTTAGTGATGGTGTTAGAGCAAATTTTCTTAGCAAACAGCTTGATTATTTTAGAAATCAGAAAAAGGGAATTGTAGAAATGGCCTGTGCTATCGGAGGCATGTATTTTAAACCTTATGTTAATAATGGAAAACTCATCATTGATTATATTTATCAAGATGAGGCAATTCCGTTTCGTTTTGACTCCGAGAAAAGAATCACAGGTGTAATCTTTCCAACATTTCTTGTGGAAGATAATAAACGTTATGTACGTTTAGAAATCCATGATTATAGTGATGGTAGGTACACGATTAGCAATCGATGTTTCGTATCTAAGGATATGTATTTAGATGGTCCTGTAATTGGCAACCTAGGAAATGAAATTGATATAAAAAAAGTAAAAGCATGGGAAAACATAGAGCCATTAATTGAAGTAAGCGGAACAGATGGACCGCTTTTTTCTTACTTTCGAATCCCATTGTCCAATAATATTGATCGCAAGTCACCGCTTGGAGTTTCGGTATTCTCAAGAGCTTTGAAAAGAATTCGCAAAGCAGATATACAGGCTTCACGACTGGATTGGGAGTTTGAAAGTAAAGAAACAGCAATCGAACTTGATGAAAGTTATCTGATGGAAGATATTTATGGAAACAAAAAACTTCCAAAGGGGAAAGAAAGAATGTATCGAACTTATTCAGGAACAGATACCTTTGATAAAGAGAAAATATTTGAACATTTCAGTCCTAATATACGTGATCAATCGTTTATCAATGGACTGGACAGGTATTTGAGAGACATAGAGTTTAATTCCGGATTGGCATATGGAACACTTTCTAATCCTCAAAATATCGATAAGACAGCAGAGGAAATAAAAGCCTCTAAGCAACGCTCTTATCAGCTGGTTAAGGATATTCAGAATTCCTTGGAGGAAGCTCTAAAAGAATTAATTAGATGTCTAGATGAGCTTACTACAGCTTATTCATTGGTACCGGATGGTGAATATAATGTACTGTTTGGATGGGATGATTCGATTATTGTGGATGCAGCTAAGGAAAAACAGCAGGATATTCAGGATATCAATACTGGAGTATTGAACAAATATGAATATCGAATGAAATGGTATGGCGAAGATGAAGAAACAGCGAAATCCAAGATTGCAGAAATGAATTCAGGTAAGTCTGGAATATCATCTGCTTTCGGTAACAGTGATTATGGTGATGAATAATGCTCGATCCTGAATATTTAAAAAATATTACTTCCGATTTAGAAGATTATTGGTATGATTTAGAGACAAATATATTAAAAGATATCGCTGAACGAATAAAATTGAATAAAAATAAGCTTACAAGTACTGCAAGTTATCAGATAGTAATTGCGAAAGAATTAGAAATTTCTGATGCAAAAATCAGTTCTTATTTAGCAAAAGCATTGGATATAACTTTGGAAGATGCATCAAAGATTATTAAAGAAGCTTCTTATAAATCTGTTGAAAGTGATAATGAAATATTTGAGGAAGCATATAGAAAAGGTTTTATTAATAACTTTTCTTATGATAAAGATTCGTTCAAGTCAATTATTGAAAATGGAATTATTCTTTCTTCTAATGATATTTCAAATTTGTGTAGTACTACTGCACAGACTGCACGTAAAAAACTATTGGAAAGTCTTAATTCGGCTTATATGATGTCGCAGAGCGGAGCATTTGGAAATGATGTCATTGTAGATAATGTCGTATCAAAACTGGCCAAAGATGGATTAGAATGGATTGACTATGATAGTGGAACGCGTCGAAGACTTGATTCAGTGATACGTGCAGCGGTTAGAACTGCTGCTAATCAAACTGCTGCAAAGTGTCAGGAAAAGAATATGAATGATCTAGAGTGTAATTTAGTTGAGACATCTGCTCATATGGGAGCTAGGCCATCTCATGCCGAATGGCAAGGACAAATATTTTATAGAAATAAACCATATAAAGATTATTCTAACTTTTACGATGCGACGGGGTATGGTTCTGCAGGTGGTTTATGTGGTGTTAATTGTCGCCACAGCTATTTTCCTTTTTTTGAAGGAATCAGTACTCCTTCATTTGAAAAGATAGGTACAGAAGAAAATAAGCAGTTGTATGAATTGCAGCAAAAGCAACGTTACAATGAAAGGAAAATCCGTGAATGGAAACGTAGAAGAGATGTTAAAGAAGCTGCAGGATTGGATATTACAAAAGAAAAAGCTAAGGTTCGTGAATGGAATAAGAGAAATAAAGAACTAATTTTATCAGATTCTAGATTAAAGAGAAATTATGGAAGAGAAAAAAGTTATGAATCAGTTAAAAGTAATAAGCTTAAAGAATTTTACGCAACTGATGATAAAGATGTTAAAATAAAAGTAAGAAAGGGAGAAACTAACTTAACGAAACAACAGTATGAATCAGCTATTATTTATGATCAAAAAGGAAATATTGTTTTGAAAAAGGATGGTACACAGCATGCTGTTGAATTTACAGAAAAGGAACTATATTTAATGAAAGATGCTGTAGTGACTCATAACCATCCTAAAGATACCACATTTTCTCCTGATGACATTTATATGCTTATAAACAATAATATACAGGAAGTGCGAGCAACTACTTCAAAAGGAACTTTTGTATTAAGACGTAATGAAAATATTCACTTAATGCCTCCAAAAGAAGAATTTGTTAAAGAACATTATTCGTTGTATATTAAGTATAGAGATGTATATATGAATAAACATGCGAAATGGGAAAATGATGTTGGAAGAATGGATAGAGTGGTTCAAAACAATGTTATGAACTATCTAGCACGAAAATATGGGTTTGATTATAATTTTGAGGAGTGAATATTATGGAAAACAAAGAAGAAAAATTTATTATGGATGAATACATGATAACTCCAAGCACTAAATGTATTGACTGTAAATTTTTAGGTGAACCAAAGGGAAAAGGATGGACATGTCATAAGTATCCTAAAAAAATACCAGGAGCAATCTGGAAATCAGGTAAATGTACACATTATGTTTTTGAAAAGAAAGAAATAGATGATACAGACTTGCCGGAATTATTATTTGATGAAGATTAGAATTGTTATTTTGAACTTGCACTCAAAACGAGTGCTTTTTTTGTAGGAGGAAAAAAGATGGATAGTGGCAAATTTTTAAATTTATGCAAACAGAAAGTTGCTGATTATTTTAACGAGCATGCAGATAAAACCGATAACAAAAATATTACCAAAGATAATGTATTTGTTGTATGGCAGTGTAAAACGCTTCATAACAACAAGGCCTTGTTAAGTACAACTGTTTCAGACGGAATGTATTATGAACTGACCTATAATGGTGATAAGAAAGAGTTGTATTTTGATGCATATAAGAAATGGGAAAATAAATGTATTAAAGTGGAGGAATAATTATGCCAAAGTATAGAAAGAAACCTGTAGTGATTGAAGCAATTCAATTTAATGATGATGTTAAAGTTATACAATGTTTATCGAAATTTATTGATAATCAAGATTTAGTTATTGACTATTCAAATAAGGACAATCCGAAAATCAAGATAGACACGTTAGAAGGAATAATGGAAGCATCTGTTGGTGATTACATTATTAAAGGTGTAAATGGAGAGTTTTATCCATGTAAGCCTGATATTTTTGAAAAAACATATGAGAAAGTAGATGGTTGATGTGTGCCATCATGTTTACACAACAGTATATACAGCATATTATGATAAAAGATTAGATTGCAGGGTTCGTAAAGAAACGGATACCTGCATTTTTTGTGGGCATAAGTTTGCAGAAAGGAGGATTGCGGTGAAAGATCCACCGAAAAGGCGGCTGCCATATTTTGGCCCGCATTTATAATGACACGTCTTTGAACGTGTTTTTCTTTTGAGGCGACACCTCGTTAAAAACAGGGAAGGTGGGGCGCACACCTAAAACGTGAGTATAGGGCGACACCCTTAAAACAGGAGGATATATGAATAACTTTTTAAAATTTCCATTAAACATTCAACTTTTTGCTGATGATCCAACACCAGCACCAAAACCAGAGCCAAGTCCGGCTCCAGTACCAAGTGCACAGCATCCTGAAATTGATTACGATAAATTAGCAAGTGCAATTGAAAGTCGAACTTCTCGAAAAGAAGAGGGCATCGTTAAAACATATCTAAGGGAACAGGGCTTATCAGAAGATGAAATGAAAGAAGCATTAAAAGCTTATAAAGAAACGAAAGCCAATAAAGCTAAAGAAGAGCAAGAAAGAATTGATAAGATTATCAAAGAAAACAATGAGTACAAGAAAAAAGAACTTATGATACAGGTTAATTCTGAAGCAAAAACAATTGCTAAGGATTTAAATGTTCGTGAAGATCGATTCGATAAACTTATGGCATTATGTGATCAGAAAGATTTTATGGATGATAAAGGTGTTATTAATAAAGAGGCAATCAAGAAAGAAATGGAAAAACAGCTTCAGGACCTGCCTGAATTTAAGACAAAAAAACAGGTTACATTCACAACTCCACAAAACGGAAATCAAACACCTCCACAAATGACTGATGAGGAGGCATATCGTAAACGAAAATACGGTAAAAACAAATACTACAGAGGATAAATACGAGGAGGAATATTATGAATTACGGTAATACAAATGTTGATGAAAGATATAGCTCATTAGTTGAGCCTAATCTTTATTTTGACAATATTTTTGAACCTGGTATTACTTATAATGATGCATACCAGGGAGATGCAAATAGCGGATTGGTAAAAATATATAAAGAAGAATCAGACGGAGCAGTAGGAGCAGGTACTCCTGCAGGGGATTTTGATGATGAAGAAACAAAAAACAGCATGTTAGATTTACGCTTAAACAATGCATTCCGTAAATCTAAAAAGATTTATAAAGTAACTGCAAACTCTGTATCTTATGAATTAGCTGATCAGACGTTATCTACAGCAGTAAAAGACTGCAAACAGGGTGAAATGGCTGCTGGATTAG
>ERZ773144.833-NODE-833-length-30109-cov-5.571704_pt1 | contig 30109 bp, 27 predicted proteins | sample MGYA00580849_ERZ773144 | MGnify/ENA primary metagenome ERZ773144 (study PRJEB29015, sample SAMEA2737861) | human gut metagenome | biome: human gut; feature: human-associated habitat; material: faeces | place: China | collected 2012 ...
CTGCACCCTGTACCATAGGTTCAATTATAACACATGCTATTTCTTTATGGTTTTCTTTTATTATTTTTTCCATATTTTCAAAACACTCTGCTTCACAATAATCGAAGTTTTTTTGATATGGACAATAAAAACAATCAGGTCCCTTTGCTTTTATTCCCTCTTTTATAAGAGGTTTGTACAAACTTGTAAATAAATCTACATCTCCAACACCTAAAGCTCCAATTGTTTCTCCATGATAAGCATTAGCAAGTGAAATAAATTTTTTCTTTTCTGGATTACCTGTCTGCTGATGATATTGAAAACTAAGTTTCAAAGCCATTTCAATACTTGATGAACCATTATCAGCAAAAAGAAATTTTTCTATTCCTTTTGGAACTACTCTATGCAATCTTTCTGAAAGTTCAATAGCTGCTTCATGTGAAAAATTTACAAAAATAACATGTTCCAATTTATTTATCTGTTCAGTTATAACTTTATTTATTCTTTGATTACAGTGTCCAAAAAGATTTACCCACCAACTTGACACACAATCCATATACCTATTTCCAAATTCATCTTCTAAGTATATTCCTTCAGCTTTTGTTATTACCATGGGAGGAAGTTCTTCATAATCTTTCATTTGTGAACATGGATGAAATATGTATTTTAAATCCTTCTCTTGCAGTTCACTTAGTTTATTCATATTACTTTGCATCTCCTTCTAAAAACTTTAAAAGATCTATTTTATCTATTGCATCTTGACCATATTTTAACAGCAAATGATTTTCTATTCCGCTCATCTGCATTATAACATTTCTATTATCTTCTTCATATCCTGTTCTGTCATATGATCTTTCAATAGAATTAAATATAAATCCTTGTATTTTTATTCCCATATTCTGCAGTGCATTTACTGTGAGCATTGTATGATTTATACTTCCTACTCTATTTCCAGTAACCACTATTACTGGTATATCCAGCATTTTTACTAAATCATACATATAATACTTTCCTCTGATAATAGGAACAAATAATCCACCTGCTCCTTCCACTATTAAAGTATCATATTTTTTAGTTAATTTTTCCCAATGCTTTTTTATTTTTTCAGGTTTTACTTCTGTTTTATCTATTTCAGCTGCAAAATGCGGAGATACCTCAGCTCTCAGCAGATATGTTGTCATATCAACATCATATGGAATTTTATTATATTCACATAAAAATTCTACATCTGGAGATACTAATTTTCCTAGCATTTCAAAAGCTCCACTTTGAACTGGCTTATAATAACCTCCATTTATTTTTTTTACGCCTTGATAAAGAAGGGTACTCACATAGGTCTTCCCAATTCCTGTATCTGTACCTATTATAAAATAACCCTTATTCAAACTCATACCCTTCCCCCTTAATCATCTTTTTATCACTTTCTATAGTATTTCCTGTTGTTGTCAAAAAATTTCCTGTCAATGCTGCATTTATCCCCGCTTTTATACCCAATTTTTGTAATTCCCCTAATTTTACTCTTCCACCAGCATATCTAAGGTATACTTTAGGAAGTATAAAACGATATACAGCCATTGTCTTTACAAGCTCCATTGGCTCTACTCCTGGCATATCTTCCAATGGTGTTCCTGGTATAGGAGTAAGTATATTTATTGGAACAGAGTATACTCCCAGATGCTTAAGTTCAAAAGCCATTTTAACTCTGTCTATTGGTGTTTCTCCCAATCCGAGTATACCTCCACTGCATACATTCAATCCAGCTTCCTTTGCTGCATTTATAGTATTTACTCTGTCTTCAAAAGTATGAGTAGAACATATATTTGGATAAAATTCTCTTGATGATTCTAAATTGTGGTGATAAGTTGTAACTCCTGCTTCTTTCAATTTCAATAAAGTTTCCTTGTTGCATATCCCATGAGAAGCACACAGCATAAGATCCGTTTTCTCTCTTAGTATTTTGTAAATAATTTCTAATTCTAATAATTCATCTGAAGTAATTTTTAAGCCTCTTCCACTTGTTACAAGAGAAAATCTATGTGCTCCTTCTTCTTCTACTTTTTTTGCCTCATTTAAGGCATATTCAGCAGTTACTAAAGGATATACATCTACATCAGTTCTAAAGTGAGAGGATTGAGCACAATATTTACAATTTTCACTGCATTTCCCAGACTTTGCATTTATTATTGTGCAGAGATCAAATCTCTTTCCACAAAATTTTTCTCTTATTTCATTTGCAGCAGAAAAAAGCTCATCCAAAGTTGCCTTATCTTCATTTGATATAGATATCAATTTTTCAGCTTCTTCAAAAGTTATTCCTTTTCCCTTTAAAATTTGTTCTTTTATATTCTTAATAAAGTTTTTCATAATTTAAGTAGCTCCTTTTTATGCTTTTAAAAAATTTCTCTACATTCAAATATATCACAAATTTACAAATATTTAAAGTACTATGTATTATTGAGTTTTTTTATGATAAAATATTTTATAATACTAAAAAATAGAAAGCAGGTTTTAGATGATGGAAAAAAAAATAAGAATAACTCTCCTCAAACAAGTCCTAGAAACAATTGAATCTGATTTGGATAATTTTAAAATAACAAAAAACTATCTCCTAAATTATATATTTGAACATATGAAAAATGAAAAAATAAACGATAATTTTTTCTTTGATGGAGAAAAATCTGTTATACAGTTTAATTTAAACAAAAAAAATCTAAGTACATATTATGATTTTTTAATGGAAAAAAATATACAGGTAGAAGCAGATTTTATAAGAAGACTTATTTATAAATATGCGAATCAATCAAGAAAAAATAGAGAACTTTTTATTTTTCAAGCTATAATTGAAAGAATTGAATCAGCAATAAAAGATAAAAAAATTATAAAAATTCATTTTAAAGACAAAAGAATCACATCTGTTCTTCCATTTTATATAGGAAGTTCTAAACTTGAGCTTTCCAATTATCTCTTCTGTTTTGATATAAATGAAGAAAAATATAGGAATTACAGAATAAGTAATATAGATACTATCTTTATTACTAAAGAAATAAAAATTTGGGAAGATATAAAGTTTGTAGATAAAGTTATAAAAGATTTTGATCCATTTCTTTCACAAGGCAAAAAAATAAAAGCCATTTTAACTCCAGAAGGTGAAAAAATTTTAAAAGAAGTTAAATTAAATCGTCCTGAAATTATCTCTAAAAATGGAAATTTTTATGAATTTCAATGCTCAGAAGAGAAAGCTAAAAGATATTTTACATACTTTTTGGATGAAATTGAGATAATAGAACCCTTAAGTCTACGAGAATGGTTTAAAAATAAGTACATAAATGCCTGTAAAAAATATCTTGACAATTTTGTTTTTAAAAAGTAAAATAATAAAAAATAAATTTCGTTTAAGTTTTTAAGAAATTTATTAATTTTATTTTTTAAAGGAGTGATATTTATGACAGAAAAAAATCTTAATCTGATCAGAGAACTTGAAGAACAAATTGAAGATATTAAAATCAAATTGAAAGAAAGCAACTGTGAAGATGAAAAGGAAAAACTAGCTGACAATTATCAAAAAGTATATACAGAATTAAATGAAGTATATATGGAAAATGAAAAAATCATGAATAGATTGGAAAGAGAAAATGGACTATAGTACTATTTGTAATATCCAATGAAAAAAGCTGACTAAATATATATTTTAGCCAGCTTTTATTTTTTATTTATTTTTCTGAATAAATGTGATATCCATTTCTTCCTGATTTTTTTGCTTCATACATTGCCAAATCAGCTTTTTCATAAAGCTCTATAAATCTTTTTCCATTAGATGGAGACATTGCAACTCCTAAAGAAACTGATATTTCCACTTTTTTCCCATTTTTTTCATATGTATCTCTCATTTTATTTACAAGCTGTGAAGCTATTTTTACAGCATTATCTTTATTGCCTATACTCAAGAGAAAAATCAATATTTCATCTCCTCCCAGTCTTGCTATAATATCATCTTTTCTTAAACTTTTTCTCAATTTATCTGCACCGTCTATTAATACCTTATCTCCCATAATATGACCCAAACTATCATTTACAATTTTAAAGTTATCAAAATCCATAATTGCTAAAGCATGAATTTCATCTTTATAAAGAGGATCTTTAAGAATACTTTCTATTATTTTTACAGCACTTTCACGATTATATAAATCTGTTAATGAATCTCTTTTAGATTTATTTTTGAATAACAATTCTTTTTTTCTCTCTTTTGTTATATCTACCATCATACCTATTGTATGTTCAATCTGACCATTATCATTAAAAATATTAGATAGAGTACTTCTAAACCATTCTTTTTCATTGGTATCTTTATTTTTTAAACAAAAAATTGAAGTTATTGATTTAGCTCCTCTAGCAATATTAGCAAATTTATCCTCTGTTTCTTTTTGACATTCCTCTAATAAAATTCCTTTTTCAAAAAGACTTTTTGGAACATCCTCTATAACTTTAGGAAAATTTGCCTTTATTTTCTTACTATTTCTAAAAATTATTTTCTTATTTTTTATGTCATAATCATATATTATTAAAGATGTTTCTTCAGCAGCAGCCATTAAAGTTTCTTCACTTATCTGAAGTTTTTTATTTTGATTTTTTATATATTGATGATTTTTTCTCATATAATATATTATTATACTCAAAAAATATACTATTGAAACTATAATTACTCCTAAATAAATATTAGCAAATTTTTTCATTTGATTTATATTATAGCTCAATCCTTTTTTAGAAATCATAGAAACTATATACCAGTCATTTATATCTAAAGGAGCAAAATAAATTACTCTGTCTAAAAGATTTACACTGTATCCTATGCTATCAGAATTATTACTTTTAAAAAATTCCTTAAAATTTTTTACTATATTTTCTCCATTATCCTGAGAGTTTTTTATCCACTCATAGTAATTATTTTCATTAAAGAGAATTTCACTATTAACAGACCTTATTAATATTTTTCCTTCACTATTAATAACATAAACATATATTGTATCTTCTCTTTCTATGCTGTCTAAATTTTTAAATATATCCTTAAAGTTGAATATACAAAATAGAATTCCAATATACTTCTCTCCATCAAAAATAGGAATTTTACTATATACATTATCCTTATATACACTCCAACTTACATTTTGATCCTTTTTATTTTCAAATCTTAAGTTTTTATAAAACTCTTCATCGCTATTATTTTCAGAAAACTCTATTTTAGATACTAATTTTCCTTCTGTATCTACAATTCCAATAGCTCTAAAATTAAAATTTATTCCTACTGTTTTTAATAATTTTTTTATTTCTTCACTTTTTATATTGCTCTCATCTATTATATCTGTAGAAATTCCATGTAATAATCTGTTTGTATCATTTATTTTTCCATATATAAGTTTAGTATTCCTTTGTGTCGAATTATCCAATTCACTTTCTATCATATTTAAAAAGAAAGAATTAACCTTTTTAGGAAATAATAGAATAGAATTTAACATTAAAATAAAAATACAGATACTTATTATCCATAATTCTATTCTTATATTTTTTATTTTCATAAAACAGCAGCTCCTTGATTTTTTCTATTGATTTGTTACTTAAATTAAATAAAATTCTTTAAGATGCTATTTTAATAAACTTCTATTTCTTCAGTTAAAAAATTTTTAAATATACTATTTTTAGTTTGGGGTTTTCCAAAATAATAACCTTGAATGTAATCAATCTCTAAGTTACTTACAAGCTCAAATTCTTCTTTAGTTTCAATTCCTTCTAAACATACTTTTATATCTACTGAATGACATATTCTTGTAATAAATTCAATAAAAGTAATATCAAATCTGCTTTTAACTATATCTTTTACAAAAGCACGATCTATTTTTACTATGTTTGCAGGGACTTGCTTTAATATTCCTAATGAAGAATAACCAGTTCCAAAATCATCCATTGCTGTTTTTATTCCAATTTCCTTCATTTGAAAATATATTTCATGTAATGTTTCAATACTTTTTATTATACAACTTTCTGTTAATTCTAATATAATATTTGAAGGTGGAACTCCTTCTTCTGTAATTATTGTCTTTACATCATTTAGAAAATTTTCATCTAAAAGCTGTATAAATGAACAGTTTACACTAACAGTAATGTCTTTATTATGCTCTAACATTTCTTTGCATACTTTTACAGCTTCTTTTAATACCCATTTTCCTACTGGTATTATTAAGCCACTTTCCTCAAGTATTGGAATAAATTCTACTGGTGAAACACTTCCAAATTTTTCACATTTCCATCTTAATAAAGCTTCTACTCCTTTTAAATTTGCAGTTTTACAAAATACTTGTGGTTGATAAACAACTTCAAATCCTTCAAAGCCATTTTCTATGCTCTCCCTAATGTGACGAAGTATTTCTAAAAAACGTGATTTATGTTCCAATATCTCATTAGAAAAAAATACTATTTTATCCTTTCCACTTTTTTTAGCATATTGTAATGAATAATCTGTATATTTATATAATTCTTGATATTTATTTCCATCTTGTGGATAAAGTGAACACCCTGCTGAAATAGTTACAAATATCTTAGATTTTTCAAGAAGTTGTTGACGTGAAAATTTTGTTTTTATATTATCATATATATTCTGTAATTCATGACTGTCTGTATTTTCTGCAAGAATTCCAAATTGGTCCCCATCTAGTCTATATGCTAAGGCATTTCTAGGAAGTGATGACTGAATTATTTGAGCTGTCATTTTTAAAACACCATCTCCAAACTCTCTATCATACATTTCATTTACCTGCTTGAAATCATCTATTCCTAAAATCATCATTCCAATGGTTTCAACAGAATAATCTTTTATTTTTTCTTCAAAAGATTTTGAAAATTCATTTATATTGAGTAGCCTAGTTATAATATCTATTTTATTTTGTTTTCCAAGTAAAGTCATTATTCCTGCAAAAATACTTGGTTCTCCAACCTCATCACGCATCAAATGTCCACGACATCTAAGCCACACATATTCTCCATCTTTATTTTTAGCTCTAAATTCAACTAAATGATAATCTGTTTGATCTTGTCCTATCTCCATATTAGACTGATAAAATTTTTCCCAATCATCCTCATGAACAATATTCTTCCAGATAAAAATTGGATTTTGAACTATTTCAGAAGGAAGATTGAACATTTCTACCATTGCAGATGTATATTTGAATCTTCCCGTCTTCATATTACATATATAAATGAAATCATCTGTACTCATAACAAGTGCTTCATATAAAAGATCTTTATTGTAAATAAAATCTTTTTCATTTACAAAAGGTTTTATATTATTCCCATCTCCAGAATTATCTATTTTATTTTTATGATACTTTAATTTTTGAAAATAAAGTTTTTTGTCAGCTCTTGCAATAATATCATTTTCAAAAATATCTTCATCAGGATAAGTTTCTACTGTTCCAAAGCAAAAAGAAAAATCAAACTCTTTTTTTAATTCTCTTTTTTTAATTTTAAGATTGTCAATACATCCAAATAACAGCTTAATCACATCTTTTTCTGTCCTATTTTCAAAAACAACTATAAAATTATCTCCTTCCAATCTAAATATAAACTCTCTTTCAGTTAAATAATTTTTTATTGTTTTTATTGTTTCTATGATGACTTTATCTCCCTCTATATGCCCATATTTTTCATTAATCATTTTTAAGTCATCTATATCCACTGAAGCTATCACAAAACTCTTTTTAGATTTTTTAGCTTCTTGAATAGCCTTAGCCATTTCAATTTTTCCAGCTCTCCAATTCAAAGCTTCATCACACAAAATATCTTGAAGAACATTTTTTTTTAGAGCAACTGTATCTGTTATATCAGTAGATTCTTGAAAATGCACTATAGAACCATCTGTCCATCTTATCAAACTATCATAATTTTCATAAGTTTTTCCTGTAATAGCACCATTTTCTCTCCATACTATACTGGATTTTTCTTCTTTTTTTTCTAAAAGCTTAGGAACTGGACAAAAATCACACCTTTTTTCCATTCCTTTTTGAAGAATCTGCCAGCATATCTTTCCTTCAGGTTCATCTATATTATAACTTTCCTTCATTTTTTTATTCATAAACAGTATCTTATCATTTTTTATATCTGTAACATAAAGATTTACATTCATATTATCCAGAATTTCGTTAAATATCCAAGATTGTGTAAAAAATTCATCATATCTATATTTATTTGTATAAAACATTTCCATTACTAAAGCAAATGTTTCTAATGATTTTATTTCTTCCTCATTCCAGATTCCTTTCTCTTTCCTTTTACCAACTAATATTCCACCAATACAAAAATCTTCCTGAATATTTTTTACAGGAAGAAAAATAAAGTTATCTTGAAATGTATTTTTTATTTTATATAACTTTTGTATTTTAATAAAGCTTCTTTGGCTTCTTCTTTGTTGTCTACAGAATCTATATAAGAATCTATTTACCTTCTTTAATTGACTCTTTAAATAATTCAAAAAGATTATTATATAAAAATTTTTTTATAGTAACATTGTTTATTTCAGAATTATTCCAAAAAAAATCACTTCTTATTTGTTTTTTACTATTTAAAATAATAACTCCTAACAAAGAGATATCACATTTCTTCTTTAATTCTTCTAACATCTTTAATTTCTCAGAATATGTATATTCATCGTGTTTCAGCATTTTTTCCAAACTTAAAAAAGCTTCATAAATATTTTCTGTTTTTAATTTCCCCAGATTCATATTACCACCTATTTCAAATGATCATCTTTCATTATTCTCTTCCCATAAGCCAATATTCACTGCAAAATTTCATTATCAAAGACAAATAAGATATATCTTATTTGTCTTCAATAAAAATTTTTATTATTTAGTTTCTTCTTTCTTTTTCTTTTCTAAATATTCGTTTTGAACTCTTTCTATAACATCAAGCATTTTCTTTTGAATATGAGCATAACCTACTTCTTTAATATGAGGAAGATTACAATTTGAACAATCTTTTATTCCATGAGGTGTATACTTAAAATTTCCTCCACATTCCTCTCCCATCATATACAATGGACAATAGCAAAACATACAATTAAAATCTTCTATATTTTTCATTTCATGACATGGAAAAAACTCACATTCTTTATGATGTATAAACTTGTAATTATTCATTAAAAATACCTCCTATTTTACATCTTACCTTAACTATACCCTTTTTAAGAGATTAAATCAAGAAAAACATTATTATCAAAATTTTTAAACAACTACTAATTTGAAAACCTATCTTCTGAAACATAAATTATTTATTTTATCTTTCCTGTTTAGTAAGAATTTTAATTTTTTTCTCTTCATACATTATTTTTCCATCTTTCAAGAAAAATTGAACAGGATATATCTCTACTCCTTTTTCCATTGCCTCATAAAATAACTCCGAAAACTTTGGATCAGTTTCCCATTTAGGTCTAAATGTATCTGATTCTCTAAATATAAGGAGTAATACTGCTGCTCTGTCACCATTTTCTTTTATTTTAATTAACTCTCTCAAATGTTTTTGAGCTCTCGTACTTGGTGCATCTGGGAACATTGCCTTTTTATTTAATGAGAGTGAAACTCCTTTTACTTCTACCCAGATTTTTTTATTATCTTTTTCAATAAGATAATCTATACGGCTATCTCCATATTTTACTTCAGCTTTTATATTAGTATAATCTCCAAAAGGTGATAAATTTTTATCTCTTAAAAACTTCTCAGATATATATCTATGATAAGATGAATTTATCAAAATATCTTCTTTATCATCTGAAAATGCTGATATGACATCCCACTGAGTCTTACGAATACTTCCCTCTTTAGCTTTTTTTATCCCTATACTATTATTTTCAAAAAGAAGCTCTCTTATTCTTCCAGAATCATGTACATGGCATGTTACCACACTATTATCTTCTAATTTAATATCTGCTATAAACCTATTAGGTCTTTCTACAAATTTTCCTCTCTTATCTATACCAATTTCATAAATTAATTTTCCTTTTCTCATTTATATATCTCCTAATGTAAAATAAGGCTGACTATATGTAGTCAGCCTTTGTTTCTGATTTTTTATTAATATTTTCCATCAGCTAAATCTCTAAAGTTTACATCTTGTAATCTAGATATAAATTGAGATTCTATATCTTTTAATACTCTGTGCACTCCACAGTTGCCTTTTCTTAAAGTACAGCTTTCTGGTGATTCTAAACAATCTTTGATACAAATATCTCCTTCAATTGATTCTATTGCATCTTTTAATGTTATTTCACTGCTGTCTTTTTTTAATTTATATCCGCCTTTAGCTCCCTTAAAAATCAAAACAAGATCAGCTTTTTCTAATTTTTTAAGTATTCTCAGGCTGAATAGATGAGGAATTTCCTCTTTTTCTGAAATCTCATTTGAAGAAATAATTCTATTATCTCCATTTATTGTTAAATACAGCAGTATTCTAAATACATATTCAATTTCATTTTTTAATCTCATTTCAGTCTCCTATGGTCCTATAAGTAAATTTATATACTGATTTTTGCACACTATACCTCATAATTATATCACATTACTTTTATAATAACAATAATTTTTCTGTACTTTAGCTTTCGACTTCAGTAGCATTTTCTACATTTTCCCCTAAAGCAACCTTTATTGCTACAATAGCAACTTCTAATTGCAACAGGTCTGGTTCTTTTGTTGTTATTCTTTGTAATGACAATCCTGGAAATGCTAATGCTCTTACCCAGATTTTATCTAAATGATTGCTGCTATACCTCTGTATTTCATAAGATATCCCAGCTATAAGAGGCATTAATATTACTCTTAATACTACTTTTATTATTACTCTTTCTATTCCATTTGCTGGAACTGGTAGTATAAAATCCATACATGAAAATACAATAATTGATATAAGCATTACTATCAACAGAAAACTTGTCCCACATCTTGGGTGAAGTGTTGTAAATCCTTTTGCATTTTCTGGTGTAAGTTCCATTTTATTTTCATAAGCATAAATAGATTTATGCTCTGCTCCATGATATTCATACACTCTTTTTACATCTTTTGAAAATGATATTACCCATATGTAAAAAACAAAAAATGCAAGTCTTAATACTGCCTCTAGTAAATTAGAATATATTCTGTTATCTGCAAAAACAAAACTACTGATAAGAGATGGAAAAACTACAAATAGTCCTATTCCTAACCCTAAAGATACCACTGTTGTCATTACTGCTTCTTTTTGCGAAAGTTGTTTTTCTTCTTCCTCTTCTGACTGATTTGCCGAAAATGTAAGCTCCTTTATTCCAAGTACCAATGCATCAAATAGAGTCACTGCTCCTCTGACAAATGGTATTTTTGCAAGTTTGTTTCTTTTTCCGCCTACCTTTGTTTTTTTATATACTATTTCTCCCGAGGGTTTTCTTACTGCTGTTGCCAGCCATTCAGGACTTCTCATCATTACACCCTCAATAACTGCCTGCCCTCCTATGCTAACTCTTTCTGCCAATTTTCTCACCTTTCTCAAAGATTGCTTTTAAGTATAACAAATGTTAAATCATCCACCTGTTCATAGTCGCCTCTAAATTTATTCAATTCTTCTAATATAGCTTCTTTTATTTCTTCAGGTTTTTTTAATTTATTCTGATAAACTACTTCTTTAAGTTTATTTATACCAAACATATCTTTATTTTTATTTTCTGTTTCATTTATTCCGTCTGTGTAGAAGATTACTATATCTCCTTTTCCAAGTTTAATTTCACCTTGTTTATATTTATATTCATTCAAAAATCCAATAGCCACACCTTTTACAGTATGGAGCTCAACAGTATCAGTTTCTGCTCTATATATTACTAAAGGATTGTGTCCAGCATTTGAATAATGCAAGGTTTTTGTGTTCTTATTATATTTGCTATGCATCATTGTAATAAACATATCTTCTGTTATATCAGGATATATAATTCTATTCAATTCATTTAAATTTTCAGCTGGTCCTGTATCTCCAGTTATAGTTAATGTCTTTAGTACTGATCTTCCCAAAGCCATCAAAAATGCTGCTGGAACTCCTTTCCCACTGACATCTGCTATTGTTATAGAGAAGTTATCATCATCAAGAATTGTATAATCATAATAATCTCCACCTATCTCTTTTGCAGGTTCAAAATAGTTTGCAATTTCTAATCCAAAGACTTCATCTATATCTTCTGGAAGTATTTTCTTTTGAATCCTTGCTGCAACTTCCAGTTCATTTGACATTCTCTCTTTTATAATAAGATCAGAATATATTTGAGCATTATTTATTGCTATAGAAACTTGTATTACAAGTGCTGATATAGTCTCTTCATCCAGATCTATGAGCTTATTTTTATCTTCAATAACATAAATAACACCTAATTCTTTTCCCTTTACTACCAGAGGTGAAATAACTACTACTTCATCTTTTTGTACAGCAAAACCTATTGATAATTCCTCATATATCTTCTTAAAGTCATTCCTTGTAAATTCTTTTAATATTTCTTCTGGATATGAAACTTCTCCCTTAAACTTGATTGCTCCTTTTATTCTCTTATTTTTAAGTTTACCATTTTCCCATAAATAGAGAGAAATTCTCTTAGCTCCTGTAAGTACAAAGTATGCATCAAGAATTATATTTATAATTTTATCTACTTCTAATATAGATAAAACAGCCCTGGAAAGAGAATTTAAATTAGAAAGATTTTCAACCCTTCTTTCTAGTATATGATTACTATATTCTAATTGGGTAGACTTTGTAACAAGAGCATCATATGTCACTTCCAACTCTTTTCTGTATTCCCTCAATTCTTCAATAGAATTTTCTAACTCTAGTTCTTGTTTAATTATTTTATTCAATGTTTCTGTATATTCATCTTTAAGTATATCTGGGATGTCTTCTATATCTTTTTTAGCCCTAAGGCTTGTAAGTATCCTAATTATATCTCCAAAATGTTCCTTCTCCTGTCTTTTTAAAACATAAAAAAATAAAATCAGCAACAGAATCAGAAAAAATATATATAGCATTAATTGATCCTCCATTGAGTGTTCCCATTTTCAATCTTTAAGATATCTCTTCCTTTTTCATTTTCCCTAACACTTGCTTTCTTTAAAATTACTTCTTTAGGTTTTATCATTTTAAAGTTTTTTAAATCTTTTATTTTTAAACTTTTTTCTTCATTTTCAAGATTCTCTACAAGCGAAGTAGGATCAGCAATATTTATAACACGTACTCCAAATTCATAATCTTTTATATTCTCAGTTATCATTCCTTCTGTTAAAACTATTTTATCAGTGATAAGTGTTTCCCATGGAGCTCTTTTTAAAATAATAACTGAAGATAATATGTTATCTTCCTTTCCAAAAGTACTTTCAGTATACAATGGAAGTCCAGTTTTTCCAGCCTCTTCTATGTTAGAACTATTAACCTCTATAATAAAGTCATTCTCAATTGGTTCAAAAGTTTTTGATATCATTTTTCTATTTTCAAATATTTCTTCTATCATCTTCATTTTATCAAGCTCAGTATAATAGTTACTAGAATCATACTCTTTTTCTCTTTTCAAGTAATTAAGCCAGTAATATATCTGCTTATTTAAATACTCTTGAAAAATACCAGCATTTTCTGGATATTTTATATCTATTTTTGAATCAATGAACTCTTTTTCTTCTTCTGTCAGTTCAGAAGCAGGTTTATAATAAATTTTTTCTGCCTCCCTAACATCTCTTTTTCCTATATTTTTTATATCTTGGTATAATTCAAAAGGGATTATTAGATTTATATCTTTATTGTGAGCTACCATTTTTGACATAAGAACACTGAACTTTTCATAAAAAGCATCTCTATCTGAAGGTGTTTCTGGATAGTCGAGCCTATATATTTTAAGTGTATATTCTCCTTTTGACATCTTATTTGCAAATTCGGCTACTTGACTTTCATCTCTCCTTGCAACAAGTTTTTGACATCCAGTCATTAATAACATAGTCAGTAAAAATAATACAAAGGCATTTCTCTTCATCATTTCCTCCAATTTATTTTTTTCTTAATTTTTCTAAGATATTCTCTGCAACATTTCTAGGTACAAATCTAGAAAGTGACTCCACATCTTCTTTTGCTATTTTTGATACTGATCCAAATTCCTTTAAAAGAGTTGCTTTTCTCTTTTCTCCTATACCTTCCACTTCATCCAGTTCAGAAGATAATACTCTTTTACTTCTAAGTTTCCTATGATAGGTTATCCCAAATCTATGGGCCTCATCTCTTACTCTTTGAAATATTTTTAGTGCCTCCTGATCTTTTGAGAAAACATAAGGTATATTCTCTCCATATTTATATACTTCCTCATCTCTCTTAGCTAAACTAAGAAGATCTGATATACCATCCTTACCCAACTCTCTAAAAACCTCTCCAGCAGCATTTATTTGCCCTAATCCTCCGTCTATAAGTATTACATCTGGAAATTCATTCTCTGGAAGTTTTCCATAACGCCTTGTTATTACTTCTCTCATCATTGCAAAGTCATCAGGTGTATCTTTACATGTAATTTTAAACTTTCTATAATCCTGTTTTGATGCTTTACCTTCTACTGACACACTCATAGATGCAACTGCATCCTTTCCTTGAATATTAGATATATCAAAACATTCAATTTTTCTAGGATATCTTTTTAATTCTAAAGTAGTATATATTTTATAAAGTCCCTCTTCAACAACTGATTTTTTTCTATAATAGTTTTCAACATCTCTTATGAGATTAAGCTCCCCCATTTCCAAAAGTTCTTTTCTTCTGCTTTTTATTTTTGGAAAAAAGAATTCTATTTTTTTATTTTTATCTTTTTTTAAAGCTTCAAGTATTCTGCTGCTTTCATTTTCATATTCACTTGAAAATACTATATTTTGAGGTATAGGGTGTTTATTATAAAATGCCATCACAACTACTTCAAGTATGTTCTCATATATTTTATCTTTTAAATTTATATTTGTCGAGATTTTTCCTAAAATTTTACCATCTCTAACATTTAACACACAGATAAATACTCTGTTGTTTTCTTCTTTAATATTAAAAATATCTTCATCTAATTCTTTTCCATATTCAGTTATTTGATTATTTACAGTAGTTTCTATTTCTTTTATCTGCTCTCTGTACAATATTGCTTCTTCAAATTTCATGTCCTCAGAAGCCTTTTCCATCTTCTTTTTTAATTCTTCTATTACGCTTCTTCCCTGCCCTTTTAGAAGCTGTTTAGCTCCTTCAACAAGTTCATTATATTCTTCTTTTATATTTTTATAAGTACAAGGTCCAGGACACATCTTCATAAAATATTTTAAGCATGGTCTTGTATATACTTTATCCATATCTCTATTACAGTCTCTAATTTTAAATATTTTTATTATATTTTTTTTTAGATTCCATCCTCCCTGAGGATATGGCCCAAAATATATTCCTGTTTTAGTGTCAAGAGCTCTTGTAGTTCTAATCATTTTTATATTAGGAAATGTTTCCCTGCTTATTCTTATATATGGATATGTTTTTTCATCTTTTAAAGCTATATTATATTTAGGACTATATTTTTTTATAAGATTATTTTCAAGAACAAATGCGTCTATCTCGCTATTGCATATAATAAATTCTACATCTTCTATATTTTTTACTAATTCTCTAGTTTTTTCACTTTCATGTTCTCTATTAAAATACGAAGATACTCTGTTTTTTAAATTCTTAGCTTTCCCTACATAAATTATCTTTCCATTTTTTTTCATAAGATATACTCCTGGATTTTCAGGTATATCCATTTTTTTTATGTCTATTTTACTTTCTACCAATTTCCTCTCTCTTTCTCTCTATGACTGATATATACATTCAGTTTATCTTTTTTAGAAAGTTCTTTGTATAACAAAGAAGCTAAAGTTACTGAACGATGTTTTCCTCCACTACATCCTATACCTATAGTTAAATGTTTTTTTCCCTCTTTTATATAATTAGGAATAAGAAAATCCATCAAATTTAAAAGTCGCTGAGCAAACTCTTGAGATACATTATATTCCATTACATAAGAAGATACTGCTTCATCTTCTCCCGTTTTTTCTTTTAATTCTTCTACATAGTATGGGTTTGGAAGAAATCTTACATCAAAAAGAAGATCAAGATCAATTGGAATACCATATTTAAACCCAAATGACTGTACATGAATATTTATATCTTTTGTTTCTCCATCTACCATCAATATTTCTTTGACTCTTTCTGATAATTCTTTAGGTTTTATATAACTTGTATCTATTATCCCTGTTGCAGCCTCTCTTATAGGAAACATTATCTCTCTTTCTCTTTGTATACTTTCTAAAAGAGTATCTGCTTCTAATGGATGTTTTCTTCTAGTCAAATTATATCTATTAAGTATGATTTCTTCAGAAGCTTCAATAAAAATAAGAGAATAATCTATGTCAGCTTTTTTCATTTCGCTTAAAAGCAGAAAAAGTTCATCTACTTTTTTAAATGAACGTATATCTATCCCTAATCCTAATTTTTCAATAGAAGTGTTAATAAAAAAGTTTCCTACTTCGCATGGAAGATTATCTACAACATAATATCCCATATCTTCCATTGTATTCAATGCAGTAGTTTTTCCAGCTCCACTTAATCCACTTACTATTACTATCTTATTTTTTTCCATACCTTCACCATACTTTTTATATTTTTTTATATTTTAATTTTCCATTTTAAATATTCTTTTTCTACTTTTATTATACCACAAAAACTACATTCTTTACATTTTTAACCATTTTTTATTTATATAGTACAAAAAAATGACTTAGATTTTTATTCTAAGTCATTTTATTTTTTTTCAAGACATTAATTATCTTTAATATTAATTTTTTAGATTTTTTTACATTCTATCTAAAGTTTTTATTCCAAGTAAAGACAATCCGTCTTTAATAGTTTCTCCTGTTATCTTTGCTATAAGTGCTCTTGAATATAAAATCCCATCTTCTTGATTTAATATTGGGCAGTTATTATAGAAACTATTAAATTTCTTAGAAAGTTCAAACAAATAATCTGCAATTATATTTGGTTTAAATGTTTCAGAAGCTTTTAATACAGCCATTGGAAATGCTGCTATGTGATCAGCCAATGCTCTTTCCAGTTTATCTTCTATTTTTATTTCTTTATTGTAATCTATATTTTTTCCTTCACTTTCAGCTTTTCTTAATATAGACTGTATTCTTGCATAAGAATATTGAAGATATGGAGCTGTATTTCCCTCAAAAGTCAATATTTTATCCCATTCAAATATAATAGGACTCTGTCTGTTTTGAGAAAGATCAGCATATTTTATTGCTCCAACTCCAACTACCTCTGCTATTTGCTCTTTTTCTTCTTCTGATAAATCAGGATTTTTTTCTTGAACTATGTCATAAGCTCTTTTCTTTCCTTCATCTAAAAGCTGTTCAAGTCTTATTACATTTCCTTTTCTAGTTGAAAATACTCCATCAGCAAACCTCATTATTCCAAACCATATATGATGTTTTTCTACATTCCATCCAAGCATATCTGTAATTTTAAAGAATTGTTTAAAATGGTCCTGTTGTCTTTCATCAGTAAGGTATATAAGTTTATTTATTTTATAAGTTTCTCTTTTAAATTTTATAGTAGCGATATCTGATGTTGAATAAAGAAATGCTCCATCTTTCTTTTGCACTATACAAGGGAAAAGATTATCTTCTTCTGGAAAAAATACAACCTTAGCTCCATCATCTTCTATTGCCAAACCTTTTTCTACAAGTTCTTCAACTACTCCCTGCATCATAGGATGATAAAATGACTCTCCATAATATGTATCAAAATGAACATCCAGTCTTTTATAAAGTTTATCATACTCATCCAATGACACTTTAATAAATTCCTTCCATAAAGCAAAATTCTCTGGATCACCATCTTGAAGTTTCTTAAGCTCCAGCCTTGCTTCTTCTTCAAGCTCTGGATTACTTTCAGACAGCTTAGAAAACTCTACATAAACCCTTTCTAACTCTTCAATAGGATTTTCTTTATAAGATTCTTTATTCAGCCATCTTCTGTATCCAATGATAAGTTTCCCAAACTGTGTTCCCCAGTCACCTATATGATTATCTGCTATCATATGATATCCTAAGTATTTATAAATTCTTGTAATAGAGTCTCCGATTATTGTAGATCTTAAATGCCCTATATGCATTCTTTTAGCTATGTTAGGAGAAGAGAAATCTATTATTACATCTCCTTCTCTATTTAAAAAAGAAAAATCATATTTTTCTGTTCTTGATTTTTTTAAAAGTTCCCCTAGATATTCGCTCTTTAAAAATATATTGATAAATCCAGGTCCTGCTATTTCAAGTTTCTCAATAACATTATTTTCTTCAAGGTTATCAAGAATTTCTTGAGCTATAACTCTTGGATTCTTTCCTATTATTTTAGAATTCATCATTGCAAAATTTGTTTGAAAATCTCCAAATTTTTCATTTGTTGCAACAGATACTTCTACTTTTTTTGTTTCTTTTTCATTATATATTTTTTTTATTGTGTCTTCAAAAATTTTTGCTATCTCTTTATCTATGATAAGCACTATTCCACCTCGCATTTTATTCATTAGCTTTAAAATATTTATTAAATAAAAAAGGGACACAAAGTCCCAAAAGAATAACTCCAACCTACCGCCTTCAGTACAGTTTTAGTCGCCAAAACCAAAAGTGGTAGTCAGTTATCTGCAGCATACAGAGTCCGTAAAACAACTTAAGCTTTAAGATGATCGTGACTTTGCTGATTTACCGCACACAGCGCCAACCCCATGACGACATTAGGCCCAAAACCTCGTGAAAATAGCGAGTAGGTCAGAAACATTTATTCTTATAATGGAATTATATCATTATTTTATTTTTTTTTCAACATTTTAAAGTTCTTTTTTATTCAATAATTCGTTTTTTCCATAATTATTGTTTTTTTTCTTCAACATAAGTACTCTTCAAATATAATTCTTCCAACTGTCCTTCATCAACTTCTCCAGGAGCTTCTGTCATTAGACATTGCCCTTTATTTGTCTTAGGGAATGGAATAACATCTCTTATAGAGTTTTCTTTAAGCATTACCATTAACCATCTGTCTAATCCAAATGCAAGTCCTCCATGAGGTGGTGCCCCATATTTAAATGCATCCAAGAAGAATCCAAATTTAGTTTTGGCTTCTTCTGGCGTAAGTCCCAATCTGTCAAATACCTTAGATTGAATTTCTGGATTAAATATTCTGATAGATCCTCCACCAATTTCAAATCCATTAAGTACCATATCATATGTATTAGTTCTTATATTTTCAGTCTGTCCACCTAAAAATGCATTTAAATCTTCATCTTTTATTGAAGTGAATGGATGGTGTTCAGCTTTGTATCTTTGCTCCTCTTCATCATATTGGAACATAGGGAAATCTACTACCCATAGGAATTTAAATTCATCAGGATTGATAAGATTAAATTCTTTTCCTATTCTAGTTCTAATAGCTCCTAAAGCTCCATATACTACTTTTGCTTTATCAGCTATAATAAGGATAATGTCTCCTTTTACAGCTCCTGTTGTTTCTACTATAGCTTTCATTTCATCTTCTGAAAGGAACTTAGCTATTGGAGAATTTATTCCTTCTTCAGTTATTTTGATATATGCCATTCCTTTAGCACCAAAATATCTCTTAGCATGTTCTTCATATTCACCAATTATTTTTCTAGAGAATTTCTCTGCTCCTTGAGGTGCAACTACAGCTTTTACTATTCCACCATTTGCTACTGTTTCTTGAAAAGCTTTGAATCCTGAATTTCTTACTATTTCAGTTAAATCTTTAAGTTCAACCCCAAATCTAATATCTGGTTTATCAGAACCAAATCTTGACATTGCTTCTGCATAAGGCATTTTTGGGAAAGTGTAATTAACCTGCTCTCCAGTAATAGCAGTAAATACATCTTTAGCAAGTCCTTCAATAGTTCTCATTACATCATCCATAGTTACAAAAGACATTTCAATATCTAGCTGTACAAATTCAAACTGTCTGTCTGCTCTAAGGTCTTCATCTCTAAAACATTTAGCTAATTGGAAATATCTTTCTATTCCACCTATCATTAATAACTGTTTAAATAATTGTGGTGATTGAGGGAGTGCATAAAAATCTCCTGGACTTATTCTGCATGGAACTAAAAAGTCTCTAGCTCCTTCTGGTGTAGACTTTGTAAGCAGAGGAGTATCTATATCCAAAAATCCTTCTTTATCCATGTAATTTCTTATTGCCATAATCATTTTATGTCTCATTTTAAGATTATGAAGCATTCTTGATCTTCTAATATCAAGATATCTATATTTTAATCTAATATTTTCATTAAGATTATCATCTATTCCAGAAATTTGGAAAGGAAGAACATCACAACTATTTAATACTGTAAGTTCTTTAGCAAAAACTTCTATATCTCCTGTAGGCATATTAGAATTTTTACTTTGTCTTTCTTTTACTTCTCCAACTATTCTTATAACTGATTCATTTTTTAGTTTTTGAGCTTGCTCTACTACTTCTTTAGGAGCTGCATCTATATCAAAAATGACTTGTGTTTTTCCTTCTCTATCTCTCATATCTACAAAAGTCAAACCTCCAAGGTCTCTTTTTGTATCCACCCAACCAGAAAGAATAACTTCCTGCCCTATATTTTCTTTTCTCAATTCACCTAAATTATGAGTTTTATAAATCATAACTATCCTCTCCTTAAAATTTTCCTCTATCTAGATTCTTTAATTATTTCCATTGCTTTTTCAAATGATAATTCTTCCTGAGTTCTATTGACAAAATCTTTTAAAAGTACTATTCCTTTATTTATTTCATCCTCTCCAGCTATTATACAATATTTTACTCCAAGTTTATCAGCTTTTTTCATATGAGATTTCATTCCTTTTGAATTAAAATCTACATAAGTTTTTATTCCAGCATCTCTTAATATTTTAGTTATTTTAATACCAAAATCTTTAGCCTCATCTCCAAGCCAAGCTATGTATACATCAGGACTGTTGCTAGGATAATCTTCCACTAACATCATCATTCTTTCTACCCCAGCAGCAAATCCTACTGCTGGTATATCTTTATCTCCTAATTGTTTCAGAAGATTATCATATCTTCCTCCACCCAGTACAGTTCCTTGTGCACCCAGTTTATTAGTGACTATTTCATAAACTGTACTTGAATAATAATCAAGTCCTCTTACCAGCTTAGAGTCCTCAACATATTTTATTCCAAAAATATTAAGATATTTTTTTACTTCTTCATAATGATTTCTTTCTTCTTCTGTAAGAGAATCTATTATGCTGGGCGCATCTTTTGTAAGTTCTTTACATTTATCTATTTTACAATCAAGAACCCTTAAAGGATTCTTTTCCATTCTCATTTGGCAATCTTCACATAACTCTTCTTTGATAGGATTAAGAAAATTTAATAATTTTTCTCTATATTGTATACGAGAAGCTGTTGTTCCAACTGAATTAATATGAACTTCAAGGTCACTTATTCCTAATTTTTCAAGAAGAGTAAAACTCATTGCTATTACTTCAGCATCTAATATAGGTGAACTTTCTCCTAAAACTTCTACCCCTATTTGATTAAATTCTCTTTGCCTTCCTGCTTGTGGTCTTTCATATCTGAACATTGATCCATTATAGTAATATCTTGTTACATCTTCTTTCCCATAAATTCCATTCTCAAGATATGATCTCACTACTGAGGCAGTATTTTCTGGTCTTAGAGTAATACTTCTTTCTCCTCTGTCTTTAAAAGTATACATTTCTTTTTCTACAACATCAGTTCCTTCTCCAATTCCTCTTTTAAATAGATCAGTTTCTTCAAATATAGGAGTTTTTATATATGTGTATCCATAATTTTCAAATACTTCCTGAGCCATTTTAGATATGTATGTGTATTTTACTGCTTCTTCTCCATAGATATCTTTAGTTCCTCTAACAGCTTTTATAAGCTTCATTATTCTCACCTCTTATATTATTTTCCCCATAATTTTTCCATTTTTTCCTTTATAAGTTTTTCATTTTTGTTATCTCCAGGAATATAGTACTCCCTCTTTTTAGCAGTATAGTTCTGTTTTATGAAGTTACCTGTATAATCATGAGGATATTTATATCCTTTTGCGTTATGACATATAGTTAAAGGCACAGTTTCCATATCTCCCTTATCTATATCTTCCATTGCTTTATTTATTCCCATGTAGCATGAATTACTTTTTGTAGATATGGAAAGATATATAACTGCTTGTGCAAGTATTATTTTTACTTCCGGCATCCCTATTTTTTCACTTGCAGTCATTGCACTGCTGGCTATAAGCATAGCCTCAGGATTTGCCATTCCTATATCTTCACTGGCATGTATCATTATTCTTCTTGCTATATATCTTGGATCTTCTCCTCCATGAAGGAGTCTTCCCAACCAGTAAAGAGCTGCATCTGGATCACTTCCTCTCATACTTTTGATCAAAGCTGATATGAGATTATATTTATCTTCTGCTTTATGATAAGAAGATTGTCTTTGTCTAAATATATCCAGTACTTCTTCATCTTCCAATTCCATACAGCTATTCTGATAAAGTTCCAGATAATTTATTGCTATTCTGCTGTCTCCTTGTGAAATATCTAGTATACACTCTATTATTTCTTTTGATATTTTTTCTTCCAGTCCTATATATTTAACTCCCTTTTCAAGTATCTCCTTGATATTATCCCTACTTAGTGGTTTAAATTCGAATATCATCACTCTTGATAATAATGCATTGTTTAAACTATAGTAAGGATTCTCTGTAGTAGCTCCTATAAGAGTCAATATTCCTGATTCACAGTATGAAAGAAGTGCATCCTGCTGGAGTTTATTGAATCTATGTATCTCATCTAAAAACAGGATAGTTTTTTTCCCATAAAATTCAAGATTTTTTTTAGCTTTTTCTACAATTTCACGTAAATCATTAAGACTTGCAACAGTCGCATTGAGAGTTTCAAAGTTACTGTCCAAAGTTTTAGAAATTATTTCCCCAAGTGAACTTTTTCCACATCCTGGAGGTCCAAAAAAAATAGAATTTGATATGCTCTGTTTCTCTATTAATTTTCTTAAAACTCCACCTTTTCCTAAAATCTTTTCCTGACCTATAAAATCATTTAAATTGTTAGGTCTGAGTCTTAAAGCTAAAGGCTTTATTCTATCATAGTTACTTTCAAATAGATTCATCTCATCACAACCATTTTATTTTTTGACAAAAAAAGCGTATTGATAAAACAATACGCCTCTTCCTTCTATTTTACTAAGTATAATAAAAGTGCACTGACAATAAATAGTACTGCAACCACTTCAGTTGCTTTAGCTAAAGGCCCACCATCTTTTGATATTCCAAACACAGTATTTGAAGCTCCCATTCCCATGCTTGCTGACATTCCGTGGCTCCTATCAGGCTGTATAAGCACTAATATTATAAGCACTATTGCAAATATAAAAAGCATTATTGTAAATAATGTTTCCATAGCTCTCCTCCTAAACTTCTTCTCTTATATTAAATACAATAAATTATATCACAGATAGTTAAAATATTAAAGTATAAACTTTTATTTTAATCCCACCAAAAATACCATACATGAGAATTTCTCAAGCAGCTTGCAAGAGATCGAATATCCCCACATCCCTGCATAACTATATCATAACAAAATGCAAACTGTTCTTCTGCTAATCCTTCCAGCTCATTATTTTCCTTCAAAGGTTTATCTATATATAATTCCCAATTATCATAAGTTACTGCTCCTGGTATAGCTCCATATTTTTCATACCAGAACTTAAATACTGCTGCCTGTTCTGCTGGTGTCGGGCAGTCATTAAATCCTCCCATAGGCATCCATACTGCTGCTTTCCAAGGATCAGTTTCAGGTATTTTTACGATTAATACTTCTGGGAATGGAATTCCATTTGCATCTTCAAATGTTATAAACTCATTAGATGGTTCACTATATTTAAAATTTCCCATTACATCATTATCATGCATATCATTATATTCATTAAAACGTTCTTTTAAAAATTCATTTACATCTATACTTTCAGCTTCTTCTAAAGCTTTTTCACGAAATTCTTGGATTCCAGCCTGAGATTCTTCCACATCGTAGTCCTCATATATAAAGCTGAGAGTTTCTGCTAAAATATCATTTGGAACTATTATCAGTGGTACAAAATTTTCTTTTTTTCCAGCTTCTTTTAGTTCTTTATATCTCTCCATTATTATACTGCTGTTCTTTTCATTTTCAAATATCTCATATTTACAATTTAAAAACCTTAGTATTTCTCGGCAATCACTAGTCATTTTTCCTCCTAAAATTTTATATATTTATATCAATTATATAACAAAATTATAAATTTGTCTTAAAAAATATAGGCCTTAAGTTATTCGTTTTTTATATCAAAATATAGATAAAAGGCAGTACAAATGTACTGCCTGCTCACTTTTTAATTTTATAATAACTTTACTGCTATTTCAGCAAGTTTAGATCTTTCGCCTTTTTTCAAAGTAATATGTCCTACAATACTTTCACTTTTCAATCTGTCAGCCAGATATGTCAATCCATTTGTGTTAGAATCAAGATACGGATTGTCAATCTGCTGTGGGTCACCTGTAAATATCATTTTAGTATTTTCTCCAGCTCTTGTTACAATAGTTTTTATTTCCAGTGGAGTTAAATTCTGTGCTTCATCAATTATAATAAGCCCTCTTGGTATACTTCTTCCTCTTATATATGTCAATGCTTCTATCTTTAATATTCCCATGGCTTCTAATCCTTCAACAACTTTCTCTCCAGTTTTATCATCTTTTGCTTCACTTAAAAAATCTATATTATCAAAGATAGGCTGCATCCATGGTTTTAATTTTTCTTTTTCATTTCCTGGAAGGTATCCAAGATCTTTACCCATTGGAATAATAGGTCTTGCTATCAGAAGTTTTTTATATTTTTTTCTTTCAACTACTAATTCCAGCCCTGTTGCTATGGCTAAAAGTGTTTTTCCTGTTCCTGCTCCTCCTACAAGAGTAACTACTTTTATATTTTCATCCATTAATAACTCCATAGCGAATCTCTGTTCATCATTTCTCGCTCTAAGCCCCCATGCACTACTATCTCCAAGAAGAAACTTTTTAATTTTTCCATTATCATATCTTCCTGTAAGAATATTCCCTTTGCAATTTAATTTGAAGAAACAATTTGGAGTTGGAACAATATCTTCTCTTCCTAAATCTGCAAAATCCATTTTACCATTTTTTTCATATTGCCCAAATGTTTTGCTGTCAACTTCTACTTCATAGAATCCATCATATAGCTCTGTATAATCAACTTTATCTGTCGAATAGTCTTCTACTTCCAATCCTAAAGCATCAGCTTTTATCCTCATATTTATATCTTTTGTTACTATTATAACTCTTTTATCTGGATTATCTTTTTTTATTCCTAATGTAACTGAAATAATATAATTATCTACAACATCTTTTTTTAAAACTTCTGGAAGAAGTTTCATATCATTTTTAATTTCAACTCTAAAAAATATATCATTTTTTAGTTCTACACCTTTAAAAAGGCTTCCTTCTTTTCTAATTTCATCTAGAACTCTTGAAGCTAGTCTAGCTTGAATAGCTGTATTCTGATTTCTTTTAAGCTTATCTATCTCTTCTATAACATAGATAGGCAGAATAACATCATTACCTCTAAAATTATAAATACAGTAAGGATCATGAATAAGTATATTGGTATCTAGTATGAATGTCTTTCTCATATGTAATCAGCTCCTTTTTTAAAATCCTATTCAGGATTACATTTCGGCTTATTATAAGATACCAGACTTTTTTAAAATTTCCTCTTTTTTTATTTCTTTTTTAAAATTTCCTTGATGGCTTCCATAGCAGCAACAGTTCCATCAGCTACAGCTGTTGTTACCTGTCTTATTACACCTGATCTTATATCACCTGCTGCATACATTCCTTCGACATTGATTTTTAACCCATCTTTTGTCACAATATTTCCTTGGCTGTCCAATTGGGCAAACTCTCCATACATCTCTGTATTGTTTTTAGTTCCTAAATAAAGAAATGCAAAATCAGAAGGATAATTTTCTATTTTACCATCTTTTTCTATCACAAGTTCCTCAACATACTCTCCGCCTTTTATTTCAAGCAATTTAGCATCAGTTATTACTTCTACCTTTCCAGAAGCTGTTAATGCATCTAAAGTATCTTTGTGGCATTTAAATTCTTTTTCATTTACAAATATTTTTATATTTTTTGAAAACTTTGTAAGGAAAAGTGCCTCTTCTGCTACCTCTTCTCCCTGACCTAACAGAGATACATTTAAATTTTTAGTAAAAGCTCCATCACATGTAGCACAATATGATACCCCTTTACCTAAAAATTCTTCCTCACCCTTTAGTTTTTTAGTTCCATTTTTTCCAGTTCCTGAAGCTATTATTACAACTTTTGCTTTAAAATTTCCTTTATCTGTTTTCACTATTTTACTTTCAGTATCTGAATATACATCAAACCCTAAAAGAGTGGCATCTAAAAATTCAGCTCCAAATCTTTCTGATTGCTTTTTCATTAAAGTATAAAGTTCCTTTCCTGATACTCCCTCTGGAAATCCTGGATAATTATCTATTTTGTGAGCCATGAGAAGACTTCCCATTCCTTCTTTTTCAATTATCAAAGTGCTCAATTTTGATCTTCCTGTATATATACCTGCTGTAAGACCTGCTGGCCCACCACCAATTATTATAACATCATATTTTTTTTCATTCATAAAAATAACCTCCTTAATTTTTAGATTATTCCCTGCATAGATAAGAATTCTTTTTCTTCTCCTATAGTTGTTTCATCACTGTGCCCACTATAGACTTTTGTATCAGCAGGTAATTTACATAATTTTGCAAGACTGTTAAAAAGCATTTCTCCACTGCTTGTAGGTAAATCATATCTTCCATAACTTCTTCTAAACATAGTATCTCCTGAGATCAGCATCTTAGCTTCAGAACAATAAAAACTCTTTGATCCTATAGTATGCCCAGGAGTATCTAAAACTTTGAATTCTCCTATCATATCTCCCTCTTTTACAGTATGAAATTCTCCTCCAAAGACAAAATTCACCCCTGTGATATATCTCATTAAATTTAATTCTGGTTCAGTAAGACATGCTGCATCCTCCTTACCTATATATACCTCAACATTTGGATATTCCTCTACCAATCTGTTTATTCCTGCAATATGATCTCCATGTCCATGTGTAAGAACTAAATACTTTAATGTAAGTCCATTAACCTTTAAAAAAGTCATAATTTTATCTATATTTTCCCCACCACAATCAAAAAGATAAGCATTTTTGTCATTGTTCCAAGTAAGGTAACAATTTGTCATCATTGAACCCAAATAAAATGTCTTTATATTCATCATTTTCTACTTTTCCTCCTTAAATCCTAAATACAATCTATATCATATCTTTAATTATACTTCAGTATTACTGATTTTGTCTACCTAAATTATCAAGAACAACGTATTACAGATGTCATATCTTCTAAAAAAGCACATATTTTTCTCTTATCAGATATATTTAAAAAGATATACACTATTTTCATTCTTTGGTGTATAATCTATTGGTAAATATTTTGATTAGGAGGAAACAAATTGAATATAGTTTTATTATACCCTGAAATACCATATAATACTGGAAATATAGGAAGAAGTGCTGTACTTACTAATACAACTCTCCATTTAATCAAACCCCTCGGTTTTTCTTTGGATGAAAAGCAATTAAAAAGAGCTGGACTCGATTATTGGCATCTTGTTGATTTAAAAGTATGGGAATCTTATGAAGATTTTATAAATGGAAATCCTGATGCTGTTATATATTATGCAACTACTAAAACAAAACAAAAATATACAGATATCAAATTTGAAAAAAATGATTTTGTTATGTTTGGCCCTGAATCACGTGGAATTCCAGAAAAAATACTAAATAAAAATACTAATCACTGTATCACTATTCCTATGATAGATATGGGACGTTCTCTAAATCTTTCTAACTCTGCTGCTATCATTTTATATGAGGCTTTAAGACAAACAGATTTTAATTTTAATAAATAGGAGAATTTATGTTTATTAATAAAATACATCATATTGCAATTATTTGTTCAGATTATGAAAAATCTAAAAATTTTTATGTTAATATTTTAGGGTTTAAAATTCTAAATGAAATATACAGAAGTGAAAGAAAGTCATATAAACTTGATCTCGAAATAGCTGGAGAATATCAAATTGAACTTTTTTCTTTCCCTAGTCCCCCTGAAAGAATAACTTCACCAGAAGCTAGAGGTTTAAGACATCTTGCTTTTGAAGTGGATAATATTGAAGATTTTATAAAGTACCTAAATAAGAATAATATAATTGTAGAATCTGTAAAAATGGATGAAATAACTAATAAAAAATATACTTTTTTTAGAGATCCTGATAATCTTCCTTTAGAAATTTGTGAAAAATAACTTCAAATTTTTCTTTTTTTTTGGTATACTGATAGTTAAAATTAAGGAGATGATAGTTATGAGTGTTGAAAGTGTAAAAAAATTTTTTGAAGACAACAATCTTCCCTTAAAAGTTGAGGAAACAGAAGGAGATACTGCTACTGTAAAAAGTGCTGCTGCAACTTGGGGGGTTGAAGAAGATCAAATTGCTAAAACAATGGGGTATAAGTTAAAAAATGGGGAATACATACTTATCCTTACAAAAGGTGGAGCTAGACTTGACAACAGAAAATTTAAGGATAAATTCAAAGAAAAAGCTACTATGATTCCTCATGATGAAGTATTGGAAGCTACTGGACACCCTATTGGCGGAGTATGTCCTTTTGGATTAAAAAGACCATTAAAAGTCTATCTTGATAAAACATTAAAGGAATTTAAAATAGTTTATCCTGCTGGTGGTTCTGACCACTCTGCTGTTAAAGTTCCTGTAGATTTATTAGCAAGTATAACTCAAGGAGAATGGGTGGATGTATGTAAAGATCCTATTCCTGCTGAGTAATAAAATATATTGAAAACCAATGTTATTCTGCACCCAAAATCTTAGTAAAAATAAGATGAAGGGTGTAGTTTTTTTATTACTGAATTAATTAAGAGATTAAAAATTGAGATTTATAAACCAAGATTAAAAAATTAATTCAGCAGTCAATACTTAAAATAAGACATCTATGAAAACAGGTTTAATACATATACAATTAATTTCTTTTTTAATTTCAGAAAATTTTTATTTTTAATATAATAAAAAATATCTTGACCTTGAGTTAACTCCAGATGTTAAAATTTAATCATAGGAGGTAGTTAAAATGACAATTGCAGAAGTAAGTAAAAAATTTGAATTGACTATTGATACACTACGTTATTATGAACGTATAGGTTTAATTCCTGCTGTTCCACGAACAAAAGGTGGAATCCGTGACTATGGAGAAAACGAATGCAACTGGATAGAATTTATCAAATGCATGAGAGCTGCAGGTTTGCCTGTTGAGGCATTGATAGAGTATGTTGGATTGTTCCAGCAAGGTGAAAAAACTGTTGAGGCACGTAAAGAAATTTTGACAGAACAAAGAAAGCTCTTAGCTGCAAGAATAGATGAGATGAAACAGACTCTTAATAGACTTGACTATAAAATTGAAATATATGAAAAATGTGTTGTAAAAAATGAAAAGAAATTGAAAATATAATTTAAACCAAAATATAACCTTTCTATTTATATTATTATATTAATAAGTGGAGGATGATAAACCCATCCTCTTTTTTATTTATTCATCAAAATTATATCTTCAATATACAACGATATAAAAAAAATTTATTTTTAATCTATATTTTTATTTTTAAATTTATAGATAACAAAGAAAAATTTTAAATATATCCAAATTTTTTTTATTTGTTTTTAAACTGTTCTTTGTGTTAAACTAAAATATAATCGAAAAATTTATAAATTTAAATAAAGTAAAGCTTTATTTTT
>ERZ773144.871-NODE-871-length-29308-cov-6.000718_pt1 | contig 29308 bp, 29 predicted proteins | sample MGYA00580849_ERZ773144 | MGnify/ENA primary metagenome ERZ773144 (study PRJEB29015, sample SAMEA2737861) | human gut metagenome | biome: human gut; feature: human-associated habitat; material: faeces | place: China | collected 2012 ...
ATTAGAGTTAAATAGTATGATTATAGTAATATAAATATTTTTCAAAATTAAAGATAGTTATTTTAATGGAAAATAAAATGTCATTAATAAAATAAGGGGTAAAAATGATAAGAAATAAAAAATTTCTGAAATCTATTTTTTTCGTTTTATTAGGAGCAGCATGTTTAGTATCAATAAACTCTATTATACAAATTCAAAAATATGGACATTGGATTAATTATCTTGGAATAGTAAGAGGAGCATCTCAAAGAATATTTAAGTTAGAGAGTAATCATAAAGAAAATAATGAATTATTAAAATATATTGATGATATTTTATATGATCTTTCAACAGGGAAGGGAAAATATGGACTTCCCTATATACAAAAAGATATTGTTTACACTGAAAATTTGAAAAATTTAAATATAAAGTGGAAATTAATAAAAAATGACATATATGATGTAAGAAAAGGAAAAGAGAATTCAGAACTTTTAAAAGCAAGTGAAGATTTTTTTGAACTTGCAAATAATACAGTTTTTTCTGGGGAAAAATATGCGAGAAAGCAGGCAACTTATCTCACATTATTAATAATTCTCCTTTCTGTATCTTCTTTAATTACATGGTTGTTCATTTTTATAATGCACACTAAAAATCAGATTTTTTTAGAAAAGTTAAATGATAAACTTAAAGATATTGTTTATAAAGATGAATTGACAGGAGATGGAAATTTAAAAAAATTTAAGTTAGATGCAGAAAAATTGATAAAAGAAAATTCAGAAATAAAATTTGCTGTTTTCTATTTAGATTTTGAGAACTTCAAATACTGTAATGATGTATTGGGATATAAGTTTGGAGATTATATATTAAAGGAATATAATAAGCTGTTAAAAGAAGATATGAAAGATAAAGAAACTTTTGGAAGAGTTTCTGCTGACAGATTTGTTGTTTTAAGAAAATATAAGGATAAGCATGAACTTATAGAACGTCAAAAACATATAGATGAAAAGCTTAAAAAAATTGTTGAAAAAAGCAATGAACGTTATAATGCTGCCATATATTATGGAATATGCTGTCTTGAAGATATAAAAGAAGAAATGAAAATAGACGAATTAATAGATAAAGCTAATTTTGCTCAAAAAACAATAAAAGGACAAGTGATTAATTATGCCTTTTATAATGAAAATATAAGAAATAAAATGAGAGAAGAAAATTATATAAGAGATAATATTTTAAAAGCAATAGAAAATGAGGAATTTGTAGTGTATTTCCAACCCAAAGTAGAACTAAAAGAAAAGAAAATAAGAAATGCAGAAGCTCTGGTAAGATGGAAAAATTCTCTTGGAAAATTGATACCACCAGGACTTTTTATTCCAATTCTTGAAAAAGATTTGTTAATAAGCGTTTTAGATCAATATGTTTTTGAAAAAACGTGTCAGTGGCTGAAAAAACAAATGAAAGAATGTAAAAGAATACTTCCAGTTTCAGTTAATGTATCTAAGATGCAATTTTATAGTTTAGATTTTATAGAAGTATATAGTAAACTAAAAAAGAAATATGGTGTTCCAAACAATATAGTGATAATTGAGTTTACTGAATCGGCTATCTTTAATGATATAAAAAGAGTAAAAGAAATAATAGATGAACTTCATATAAATGGTTTTTTATGTTCAATAGATGACTTTGGAAATGGATATTCTTCTTTAAATGCATTGAAAGATATGAAAGTAGACAGCCTTAAAATAGACTCTTTATTTTTTAATGAAAGTGAAAATAAAAGAAGAGAAGAAATTATTATAAAAGGAATAATAACTTTAGCTAAAGAGCTCAATATGAAAACAGTGGCTGAGGGAATAGAAAAACAGGAGCAGGTAGACTTTTTGAGAGAAGCAGGATGTGACTTGATACAGGGATATATATTTTATAGGCCTATGCCTATTGAAGACTTTGAAAAGTTAGAAAATATAAACTGGATATCATATGATGAATAGTAAAAGAGGATAAGTAGAACAATTTTCACCTATCCTCTTTTCTATAAATTATTTATTTCTTAAAAGAGCCTCTATTTTAATAGGAAGTCCAAAAAGATTAATAAATCCTTCAGCATCTTTTTGATTATATACAGTATCCTCATCAAATGTAGAAAATTCTTCCGAATACAGAGAATATTCAGAATCCATACCATTTAATAAGATATTTCCTTTATAAAGCTTAAGATTTACAGTTCCAGTTATGAATTCCTGAGTTTCTTCTACAAAAGCAGATAAAGCTTTTCTGTATCTAGTGAACCATTGACCATTATAGATTAATTTAGCCATATCATTAGATAGTTTTATTTTTGCCTGAAGTGATTCTCGGTCCATACATAATCTTTCAAGTTCTTCATGGGCAAAATAAAGTATAGTTCCACCAGGAGTTTCATATACTCCACGAGATTTCATTCCAACAAGACGATTTTCAACAAGGTCTATAACTCCTACTCCATGCTTTGCTCCTATCTCATTTAAAGAATTTATAATATCAAGAGCTGACATAGACTTTCCATTAAGTTTTACAGGAACACCTTTTTCAAAATCTATAGATATGCACTCAGGAGTATCACTTGTTTTCTCCAGAGGAAGCACCCACTGCAGTACATGATTGTAGTCTGGAGCATTGTGAGGACTTTCAAGTTCAATTCCTTCGTGGCTTATGTGAAATAGATTTTCATCTCTGCTGTAAGAAGTGTTTTCTTTAAATGGGAGTTCTATCCCATGAGATTTCAAATATTCAATTTCCTGTTTACGAGATTTGATATCCCAGATACGCCAGGGAGCGATAACTTTCATATTAGGTGCAAGAGCTTTGATACCTAATTCAAATCTCACCTGGTCATTACCTTTTCCAGTAGCTCCATGAACTATGTAAGAAGCACCTTCTTGCTGAGCAATTTCTACAAGAGCTTTAGCTATTACAGGTCTGGCTATAGATGTTCCTAATAGATATGTTCCCTCATATTTTGCTCCTGATTTAAGCATAGGGATTATGAAATCATTAACTAATTCCTCTTTTTTATCAGCAGCATAGAACTTTGAAGCTCCTATCTGTAAAGCTTTTTTCTCAACAGCAGTAAAATCATCTTTTTGTCCAACATCTACTGCCACAGCTATAACATCAAAATCATAATTTTCCTTTAACCATGGAATGATAACTGAAGTATCTAATCCCCCTGAATATGCTAAAACAACTTTTTCTTTCATTTTAATGCCTCCCTTAAGTTTTAAAATAATCTATTTCTGAATTTTTTTATTTATCTCCAAAATATTTTTGAATAAGTTTATCATAAGTTCCATTTTCATTAAGCGTCTTTAGAGCCTTGTCTATATTATCAACAAGAGCTTTGTTGTCTTTTCCAACAGCGATTGCATACTCTTCTTTAGATACATCAGTATTGATAAGTCCAAGTTCATTGTTTTGTTTAGCATAATTTTTAGCAGGTTCAGAGTCTAAAACTACTGCATCTACTTTTTTAGCTTTAAGAGCCATTATAGCTTCTGCTGCTCCATTGTATCTCTGAACTTTAACTCCATCTATTGCACTTACAGCAATGTCCCCTGTATATCCAAGGATAACTCCAACATTGTGTCCAGCAAGTTTATCAAAAGATTCAACTACTGGATTTTCTTTGTTTATCAGAATCATTTGATTAGATGTATAATAAGTTTCAGAGAAGTTGACGAATTTTTTTCTCTCCTCTGTAGCTGTCATTCCAGCTATGATTATATCTAGTTTTTTAGCCTGAAGAGCTGGAAGCAGTCCATCAAAAGCTATATTTTTCCATTCAATTTCTTTTCCTATTAATTTTCCAATTTCTTCCATAAGTTCTACATCAAATCCTACTATTTTGCCATTCTCAAGATATTCAAATGGCTGAAATTCAGCATTAGTTCCCACATAAAGAACTTTACTTTCTTTGGCAAAACTTACACTTCCAACAATCCCCATAAGCAACATCATAACTGCACAAAATAATTTTTTCATAATTTTTCCTCCCTTTAATCTTTTAATATGTTTAAAATAAATGTTTTGGCTATATTTGGGTATAAAAAAAACAGACCAGCAAATTTTTTAATGCTGATCTGTTGATATTTTAAAATATAAAATACACAGTGATATGGCTGATGCTTCTTTGAATAAAAATATAGCTCATACCTTTAGTATAAATTGAATTTTATTAATCTTCAAAATATTTTCAGGAAATAAACTATTACCTATGCTTCAAAAAAACATCTTTTTTAGAATAAGCCATAATGTTATCAGATTCATTAAAAAAGATAGAATATGCATTTGTAGTATATTTCCTGTTCCTCAATTTTAATGCCTTCAACATGATGACCCTCCTTTTTTATTTTTTAATAAGCTAATAATATCACAACATATTTTTGAAGTCAATCTTTTTTTTAAAATATTTTTGAAAAATTATTTTTATTTAATTACTTTATCTTTTTTCATTTCATTTTGAAGCTTTTCTGCAAGTTTCAAGTAGTTGTCCCATGCAGTGTTACGAGTAGTAAATCCAGATTTTTTATAATCTCCAGTTTCTTCAGTGGCAGGAAGTCCTGTAAGATCAAGCATATTTTGAGTAGCTACAACTTTATCGTTAAGTTCATCCATTTGAATATTAAATCCAATACGAGAATCTTCATCAAAATCTACACTTTCATATTTTGATTGTCTATAATATTGTTTTTGTCTAGGAAGCTTGATATCTTCTGGAGAGTCTGCAAATATTTCATCATATCTGCAAGAGATAATTTTTCCATCTTCTACAACAACTTTTAATCTTCCAGTAATACCTTTTCCAAGATCTTCAGCTATACTATAAAATTTGGCTTTAGAAGGTTTTTCAGTTTGTGGTGCAAGTTCAGCAGCTAATGGAACCATTGATTGCTGAATACTGTTAGAAGCTCCAGCTACTGTGTCAAAATCTCCTGTTAATCTTTGTTCATCCATCATTTGTTTTTCAGCTTTTAATACTCCCTGTATCCAAGCAGCACCTTTAGCTTCTCCCATTTTGAAGTTATATGAAGACATACGCTTTGACACATTTTGGAAGTAACGATTGTAATAATTAGGTCTAGTCATTTCGTTAAATTCAACCAAAACAATTTTTCCATCTTTTTTTACAACTTCTAAAGTCCCAAGATGCCCTTGACGAAATCTTTTTTCATTTTTGTAATAATCCCCTTTAATGATACCTAATTGAGGTTGAACACTCCATTCCAGAACTGGTTTTTCTTTTTTTGCTGTTTCTGCAAAACTTACACAACTAATTATAAGAGCAGCAGCAATAATAATTTTTTTCATTATTTCCCCCTTGTTAAAGTTTTAATATTTTAAAATTATACTATATTTTGTAGATATTTTGAATGTTTTTTTAAAATTATCTTCTTAAAATTTAACTTTTTAACCAAGAATCAATCATAGCTCTGACTGAACGGTTCATTTCAGTCATGAAATTTGATGTAATTTTTCTTTTGTACATATGAATAGCTTGATTATGGCATCCAGCAAGAAATACAGGAGAGTCTTTTTCAGCTATTTCCTTGTCCATAGTTCTAAATTCTTCAACAGAAGGCTTTTGATAGATATTTTTATGGACTATCATATTCTTAGTAAAATATCTTCTTCTCATTGTTCTATTTTTTTGCTGTTCAGTAGGATACCCAATACATAACATAGTAATAGGAAGAACATATTTAGGGAGATTGAAAAGCTCTTTATGAATTTCAAAGTTTTCCATTATATCACCAATATAACAACTTCCAAGTCCAAGCTCTTCAGCAGCGAGAACAGCTGTTTGAGCAGCTATAAGAGCATCATTAATAGCAAGAAACATATCTCCTTCTTTAGGTATATATTTTTCAAAATTATTTTCTTTATTAAATTTTTCTCCTCCAGAGGCTTCTACATAATCCATCCATCTTTGAAAATCAGCAAGAAATAGAAGAAGAAGTGGAGCTTTTCCAATCATTGTCTGATTATCACAAGTTTTTACAAGTTTGTTTTTTATAGATTGATCATCTATTTCAATAATAGAATACATCATCATGTTACCAGCTGTTGGAGCTTGAAAAGCTGCTGATAGTATTTTATCTTTTATTTCTTCAGAAACTTCTTTATCTTCATATACCCTTACTGATTTTCTTTGCATAATGAGATCTAAACAATTCATAAATACCTCCTGAAATAAAAATATTCTTAAAAATAGTATACTATTTTTAAGAATAAATTAGAATGTTTTTTATTCAATTTTCTATCCAATAACGCTGTTCAATAATTCCATCAACAACAATTTCATTCTCTAAAATTCCGCCATTATTGATAATGCTTTTTGCTGAGCCTATATTTTTTTTATCACAAACCATCAATACTTTGTGTATTCCAAGTTTTTTACATTCTTCAAGTGCCAGTTTAATCATTTGTGTAGCAATTCCTTTTCTTCTTTCTGAAGGGCGAACTCCATCTCCAATATGGCCTCCATTGAGTAAAAGATTTTGATTTAAACAGTGTCTGATATTTACTGCTCCAACGAGTATGTTTCGATTAACATCCAAACAGAAAAAAGTGGAGTTTGGAACAAATCCATTAATATCAGTTGCTGACTCTAACTTAATTACATAATTTGTAAAATCATGATAGTCTGTTTTAATAATTGCATATGGAACGATTTTTTCCTCTGCTGCATACCATTCTTCCATCATATTGTTTAGCTGCTCTTTATATATTTCATTCATTTTTATTAATTTTAGATTCATTTGTATCTCTCCCTGTATATACATTATTCTAAAAATATATAAGACTACTATAAATAGCCAGCAGACTTTTTAAACAGCTAAGCTTTGCAGATAAAATAACTTATTTCATAAGTCAGAGTGCAGGAAGTAAAAGAGCGTATTTTGCTTATACTTGTCTTTTGAAATCCTGTAACACCAGTGTTTTTTAGATGCCTTAGAGCCTCTAAAGGGTCGTTAAAGTCAAGGATTATTGTTTCTTTTTTTGAAGTTATATTTTTAAATTTTTTTCTTAGTATTTGGTGAATTTTCTTGTTCTCTAAATAATTTAGCGAAATATTGAAATGTTCATATATTTCTTTCAGATTCCCTTTTGTATAAATTGAGAAAGCTAAATTATTGGTTGAAGCTGAAATATTATCTATTAATTTTTCAAAGGAATTTACCCATTGAAAAGCAGAACTGGAAATGATAATATCAGCTTTTGGAAAAGTAATAACTTCAATATCCCCTTGAATAAATTCATCATAATTGAAATTTTTTAAATATTCTTTTACATTAAAAAAATCATTAAGAATGAGGTAATTTGGAGTAACTCTGGAAAGAAATTCTTTTGTAAATATACCTGTACCACATCCAAGCTCAATAACTTTATTTATATTTTTTAATAAAGAAGAATCAGTTTTTATATATTCTGCTAAAGTAGCAGCAACTTTTTTTTGAACTATTGCATTATTATCATAAGTAGTAAAATTTTTATCAAAAGTCATGTTAATCTCCAATCAAAGTATTCCAGCTTTTTACTGCAGAAAAAAGATAATGTCCACAAATAAGTTCAGTAATAATAACTTTGTTGGCTTCAAAATACTTTTTTTGTCTTGAAGCAGGAATTATTTTGTCTTTTTTTCCAATAAAAGCATGAGTAAATATATTTTTTAATGGGATATAATTATCTTTAAAATATTTCAGCTCGTTTTTTATATCTTTAAAATTTTTTTTAGCTTGGGAAAATGTATTGTCAATTCCCATATTTTCATAAAACTTTTGTAAAGTATCAGGAGTAAGAGTATCAAGAGTAAGTTTGAATACTCCTTCAGAAATCCCATTTTTTCCAATTGTTTCTGGAGTACCATTTAATGAGATTATTTTGTTGGATTTTATATTATTTTCTATTATATATTTAGTAAGATAGTAACTTCCAAAGGACCAACCAATAAAAATGATATCATCATATTGAGATAGAATAGCATTATCAAAATTATATGGGAAATTTATTACTTTTAAAGTGTAATTAATAGGAATTTCTAAGTGAGAAATAATATTTTCGTCCATTCCCCACCCGTTAAAGAATAGTATTAATTTCATATTTTAGCTCCTTTACAAATCTTAAAATATCTTCTTTTGAAAGTTGAGGGTTTAGACCTATTCTGAATCTTGCTGTTCCTTTAGGAACTGTAGGTTCTTTCACCCCATAGAGCAGAAATCCTTTTTTCTTCATATTTTCAGAAATTTCTATAACTTTTGAATTATTTCCTATTATTATACTAATAATATGAGTTGATGATACAGTATCTATATGATTTTCTTTCAAAAGTTTATGAGTATATTCTTTTATTTCTTGAAGTTTTTCCATTTTATTTTTAAAATGTGGCATTTTTTTTAGTAAGAAAAGATTCCACATGTGATTTACAGGAGGAAGTGCAGTGCTGTAGATAAATTTTCTACTTTTATTAATTATATAATCTTTGACTAATTGAGAACAAATAGCATATGCTCCAATTGAACCTCCGCCTTTTCCTAATGGGATAATAAGAAAATCAATATCTTTTACAACATTGAGTTCTTTAGCTACTCCATAACCGTAAACACCATATGAATGAGCTTCATCTATCATAAGATCAAAATTATATTTTTTCTTTAAATTGACAAGTTTTTTTAAATCAGCTATATCTCCATCCATACTGTATACAGTTTCAGATACTACAAGAATATCCTCATAGACATCTCTGTATTTTATAAGAAGATTTTCCAGATTTTTCATATCTAAGTGTTTATATCTCATAAAAACAGCTTCACTATTGAGAATCCCATCATAAATACTTGCATGATTTAACCTGTCAGTAAGAATTAGAGATTTTTTATTATAAAAAGTTTCTATTATAGATGAATTAGCATCAAAACCAGAATTAAATACTATAGCTGGGTTTTCATAAATGATTTCAAGTTCTTTTTCTAATTCCATGACTTCATGGTACGAACCATCTATGAGCCTAGAAGAACTTGAAGAAAGTTTTGGAGAATATTTAGAATGAAATTCATTTAATAATTCTTTATCATTTGCAAGTCCCAAATAATCATTAGATGAAAGATTTATTAGGGTATTATCACATTTTTTTAATTGTCTGAAATTACAGGCGGATTTAAGAGCATTAAGTTCTTTTATTAAAATTTCTTTTTTCATTAAAAATCACCATTTTCATTTAAAGTATATACAATCATAGCACTAAAAAAGTAATATTTCAATTCACAAAATAGAATGAATTAAATTTCAATATAGATAAATTTCCCTAAATAGTATAAAATAGTAAAAGTGAATACGTGAAATTTTTTTGGAGGGATTTAAGTGAAGCAAAAAAGAACAAAGCAGCAAGTATGGTTTATCAGAAAGGTATTATTTTCTATATTTTGTTATATAGTATTTCTGGTTGCAACAGTTGATGTTACTAAAGGTATGTCTTTGGGAAATCAGACAATATCAGATGAAAAAACAAGGATGGAAGAATTAAAAAAGGAAAATGTAAAAGAATTAAAAAAGGAAAATGTAAAAGAATTAAAAAAGGAAACTGATGAGAAAAAAGCAGCTGAAGAAAGTGACGAAAAACAAAAAATTGAAAAAATAGCAGAAGAAACTGAAAATTCATCAATTACAAAAGAGGCTGAAAATGCAGACAAATCTTTTGAGATAATAAATGGGAAATATAAATATGCTAAAGGAAATATAAGAGTTTTTAAAGAGGCAAAAATAACTCCTAAAGCAGAAGATAATATTAAAATTGGAACAAGAGTGGAAATACTTGAAGAAAAAAAAGTAGAAAAAGTGAAAGAAAAAACTGTAAAAAAACCAGATGGAAAAACAGAGGTTCAAAAAACTACTACTGTTGAAAACTGGGAAAAAATATCATATCATAAAAATAAAGAAAAAAGAACTGGATGGATAAAGAATAATCAATTAACAGATAGTTTAAAGGCAACTCTTCCTAAAGAATGGAAAAATCTTGATTTTTCTCCAATTGAGAAAAAAAATTATCCTGAGAATAAAAGAAGAGAAGTAAGAGGAATATATGTAACAAGCAGTTCAGCTGCCTTAACAAAGAGGGTAGATGATCTTATAGCTCTATCTAAAAGAACTAAAATTAATGCTTTTGTGATAGATGTAAAAGAAGATGATGGAACGCTTTTATTTAAAATGGAGGCAGGAGAAAAATATAATCCAACTGCTAATAGAAGATCTCCAATAAAAGACATAAATAAATTTATGAAAAAATTAAAAGATAATAACATATATACTATAGCAAGAATAGTATCTTTTAAAGATCCTACTTATGCAAAAGCTAATCCAGATAAAGCTATTATAACTAAAGCTACTGGAAAACCTTTTACTAACAGTGATGGGGTTATATGGGTATCTCCTCATGATAGATATCTATGGGAATATAATGTAGCAGTGGCTAAAGAAGCTGCTCTTGCAGGCTTTGATGAGATACAGTTTGATTATGTAAGATTTCCAGCTTCTAATGGAGGAAAGTTAGATAAGGAACTTGATTACAGGAATCCCAAAAAAGAATCAAAACCTGAAACTATACAAAAATATCTTCAATATGCAAGAAAAGAATTAGAACCTTTAGGAGTATATGTTGCTGCTGATGTGTATGGACAGGTAGGAAGTCTTCCAGATGACATGGCTTTAGGACAGCATTGGGAATCAGTGAGTAATGTAGTAGATTATATATGTCCAATGATATATCCAAGCCATTATGGAAAAGGGGTGTATGGTCTTCCTGTTCCAGATGCTGAACCATATAAAACAGTATATCGTTCAACACAAGATTCTATGAACAGAAATGCCAATATAGATACTCCAGCTATGATAAGACCATGGATACAGGCTTTTACAGCCAGATGGGTAAAAGGATATATAGTTTATGGACCTGAACAAATAGAATTACAAGTAAAAGCTTTAAAAGATTTGGGAATAAATGAGTATATTTTATGGAGTCCTACTAATAAATATAGAATAGAAAAAGAATCACCTTCTGTTAAGAAAACAGAAACTGTAAAAACAACAGAAACAACTAAAAAAACAGATGAAGTAAAGAAAATAGAAGAAGTAAAAAAGCCGTAAATAGAAAAAATAATAAAAGTGTTTGAAGATTGAATAAGATATGTTATAATAAAGGATAGTTCTGTGTAGGAGTTGATATTTTGGAAGGCATAATAAATGTGAATAAACCTAGCGGAATAACTTCTTTTGATGTTGTAAGAAAATTGAGAAGAATTCTGCATGAAAGAAAAATAGGACATACAGGAACTCTAGATCCTCTTGCACAAGGTGTTTTAGTTGTATGTATAGGTAAAGCAACAAAATTAGTTCAGGATATAGAGGGATATGAAAAAACTTATATTGCTGGATTTGAACTTGGATATAGAACTGATACCTATGATACAGAAGGACAAATAATAGAAAAGAGAGAAGTAAATAATATTAGTCTTGGCAAACTAGAAAATGTATTGAAAAACTTCATTGGAGAGATAGAACAGATACCACCTATGTATTCAGCTTTAAAGGTAGATGGAAAAAAGCTTTATGAACTTGCAAGACAGGGAATTGAAGTTGAAAGAAAAGCCAGATTAATAGAAATAAAGTTTATAGATATCATTGAATTTGATGGATTAAAAGGAAAAATAAGGTGTGGTGTTTCAAAAGGAACATACATTCGTTCATTGATAGATGATATGGGAAAAGCTTTAGGAACTCTTGCTACAATGACATCTTTAGTGAGAGAAAAAGTAGGAACTTCAAATATTAAAGATTCTTATACACTAGAAGAGATAGAAACTATGTATAGTGAGGAAAAAACAGATTTTTTATACAGTGTAGAGGATTTCTTTAAGTATCCTAAAATAACATTAGAAGGAGAAAAGAATATGATTCTTTTCCTTAATGGAAATACAGTGAGATTTGCAGCTGCTGATGGCAGATATAGGATATATAATAATACTGGAAAATTTTTAGGATTATGTAATGTAAGTAATAATTTATTAAAGGGATATAAATATTTTTAATTCCCGTAAGGAAGGTTGAAGAATGAAAATCAAAAACATAGCAATAATTGCCCATGTTGACCACGGAAAAACAACACTAGTAGATTGTCTTTTAAGACAAGCAGGAGTATTTGGGAGCCATGAACTTGAAAAAGTAGAAGAAAGAGTAATGGACTCAAATGATATTGAAAAAGAAAGAGGAATAACTATCTTCTCTAAAAATGCATCTGTACAGTATAAAGACTATAAAATTAATATAGTTGATACTCCTGGACATGCTGACTTTGGTGGAGAAGTACAGAGAATTATGAAAATGGTAGAATCTGTTGTACTACTAGTTGATGCCTTTGAGGGACCTATGCCCCAAACTAAATATGTTTTGAAAAAAGCTTTGGAACAAGGACACAGACCTATAGTTGTAGTTAATAAAGTAGACAAACCAAATGCAAGACCAGAAGAGGTATTGTATATGGTTTATGATCTTTTCATAGAGTTGAATGCAAATGACCTTCAATTAGATTTCCCAGTAGTATATGCTTCTGGAAAAGGTGGTTTTGCTAAAAAAGAACTTACTGATATAAGTGATGATATGACTCCATTATTTGAGACTATCCTTGATCATGTTGATGATCCAGAAGGAGATCCTGAAAAACCAATGCAGTTTCTTATTACAAATATAGCTTATGATAACTATGTTGGAAAATTAGCTGTAGGAAGAATACATAATGGAATTGTAAAAAGAAATCAAGAAGTTATGCTTATAAAAAGAGATGGAAAGATGATGAAAGGGAAGATTTCAGTCCTTTATGGATATGAGGGATTGAAAAGAACTGAAATTCAGGAAGCTCAGGCTGGAGATATAGTTTGTATAGCAGGTATAGATAATATAGATATTGGAGAAACATTTGCTGATGTAAATGATCCAGTTGCTTTGCCGCTTATAGACATAGATGAACCTACTCTTGCAATGACTTTTATGGTAAATGATTCACCATTTGCTGGAAAAGAAGGAAAATTCGTAACTTCTAGACATATATGGGAAAGACTGCAAAAAGAACTTCAAACAAACGTAAGTATGAGAGTAGAGGCAACAGATGCTCCAGATGCTTTCGTTGTAAAAGGAAGAGGAGAACTTCAACTTTCTATACTTCTTGAAAATATGAGAAGAGAAGGATTTGAAATACAGGTTTCAAAACCAAGAGTTCTTATGAAAGAAGAAAATGGACAAAGAATGGAACCAATTGAAATGGCTCTTATCGATGTTGATGAATGTTATACAGGTGTAGTTATAGAAAAAATAGGAAGCAGAAAGGGAGAAATGGTTTCTATGGTTCCAGGTGCTGATGGATATACACGTTTAGAATTCAAAGTACCAGCAAGAGGACTTATAGGATTTAGAAATGAATTCCTTACAGACACTAAAGGAACTGGAATAATTAATCATTCATTCTTTAGTTTTGAGCCTCATAAAGGAGAAATTCCTATGAGAACTAAAGGTGTTCTTATTGCAACTGAACCAGGAGTAACAGTTCCATATGCTCTTAATAACATTCAAGACAGAGGAATACTGTTCCTTGATCCAGGTGTTCCTGTATATGAAGGAATGATAGTTGGAGAGCATAATAGAGAAAATGACCTTGTAGTAAATGTCTGTAAAACTAAAAAACTTACTAATATGAGAGCAGCAGGAACTGATGATGCTGTTAAGTTAGCAACTCCTAGAAGATTCAGTTTAGAGCAGGCTCTTGATTATATAGCAGAAGATGAATTAGTTGAAGTAACTCCAACAAATATCAGATTAAGAAAGAAAGTCCTTAAAGAAGGGGAAAGAAGAAAATTTGAAAAGAGAAATGAAGACTAATCAAGAGAGGTAAAAGATGAAAAAACTACTTATACTTTTCATAATATCTATTACAATCAGCAGCTGCAGTAATTTTGGTAGCAAAACTGAATATACAGCAGCACCAGAAGAAGTATTAAATGCTGTAGAAACTGATAATACAATGCTTTTAAATAACTTTTTTGCATTAGATTTTCCTGTAGAATATATAAACAAAGAAGGAAAAAGTCTTTTGATAGTGGCATTAGAAAATGACAGTCAAAAAGTTTTGAATATGCTTCTTGAAAGAGGAATATATTTAGAAGAAGTTTTTGAAGAGGGAAAGACTCCTATATTTTATGTAAGAAGTTTAAATGCTTTGGAGCAGATGGTAAAAGCAGGAGCAGATATAAATAAAAAAGATAGTAGTGGAAAAACTTTATTGAGTTATTTCATTGAAACCAAACCTTTAAGTTATAGTAAATATCTCACAGAACAGGGAGCAGATGTAAATGCTGCAGAAGAAAATGGCTGGACTCCAGTATTCAGAGCAGCAGCAGGAATAGATGTTTCTCTTATAGATGCTATGAAAAATAGTGGAGGAGATTTTACAAAACAGGATTCAGCAGGAAATTTTCCAATATATTATGCACAAAATAAAGAGGTTTTATTAAAATTATTGGATAGTGCAAAGTATAATTTAAATATGGAAAATAAAAAAGGAGAAAATATTTTAGGTGAGATTTATCTAAGAGCAGTATCTTATGATTATATTTCTGTTATAGAAAAACTTTTAGAAATGGGTGTAAATCCTAATTATATGTCTTATGGTGACAGTGCTTTATCAGTAGCTAAAGATAATAGAAATGAATCTATGGTAAAATATTTAAACTCAAAAGGAATAAAATAAATAATAAAACACTGTCAAATAAATGACAGTGTTTTTTGTATATGTATAAAATAAATATAGAAGGGTAATTATAAAGTTAATTTTTTTCTTGACATAATTTATTCGTTATGTAACAATAGTTACATAACGAATGTTATTTAATGAAATATAGTTATTAAATTTTAATGGAGAAATGAATATGCCACCTAAAGTAAAAATAACAAAGGAAATGATCTTAGAGACAGTTTTGGACATTACAAGGGAAATGGGATTTGAAATTGTAAATGCAAGAAGTATAGCAAGTAAATTGCAGTGTTCAACTCGACCAGTTTTTACTTGTTATGAGAATATGGAAGAATTAAAAAAGGAATTTCTTATTTTTGCATATGAATATTTTAATCAATATGTTAACAATTATCATAAGTCTGCAAATGTTAGCTCTTATTTGATTTTTCCTCTTTCATATATTGAATTTGCTAAAGAAGAAACACATTTATTTAAGTTGTTGTTTGTAAGTGATATGGATTTAAAAATGGCAGAAGTAAAGGATTTTTATAAAGAGATTGACAATGAAAAAAGAGCAAAGGCTTTTTCAGAAACAATTGGAATAAGGTTAGAACAGGCAAAAGTAATATTTTTAGATTTATTTTTCTATACTCATGGGATAGCAGTTTTAACAGCAGCAAAAAAAGTGATATTGGATAGAAACAATACTGAAAAAATGTTGAAAAATATATTATCAGCATTTATAAAGCAAGAAAATCCAAATTGGAATTTTCCTATTTAATTTTTAGAAATAATATAAAAAGGGGGGGAAAGGTGAAAATGAATCAATTCTTAATAGATTTCTACAATAACTATGATGAGGACAATAGATTGATATTAAAACATGGATCAGTAGAGTTTCTTACTACTATGCATTATATTGAAAAATATATAAGACCTGGTGATTGTGTACTTGAAATTGGTGCAGGAACTGGCAGATACTCTCATACATTAGCACGTCAGGGATATAGTGTGGATGCAGTGGAGTTAGTAGAACATAACATAGAAATTTTTCGTCAGAATACTCAACCTGATGAAAATATAACAATTAGGCAAGGAAATGCTATGGATTTATCTGGATTTTCAGACAATCAATATGATATTACATTATTGTTAGGTCCCATGTATCATCTTTATACTATAGAAGATAAGCATCAAGCTTTAAAGGAAGCAATTCGAGTAACAAAGCCAGGAGGAGTTATTTTTGCTGCATATGTTATATCTGATATGTGTATTCTTGATGAAGGATTCAATCGTAATAATATTAATGTTGAAAAATATATTGAAGAAGGTTTGATTGATGCTCAAACATTTGCCACTAAATCACAGCCAAAAGATTTATTTGAACTTGTTCGTAAAGAAAATATTGATGATTTGATGTCAAAATTTTCTGTATCACGATTACACTATGTTGCATCAAATGGTTGTACTTTATTTATGCGTGAAAAGATAGATGCCATGGATGATAAAACATTTGAATTATATTTAAAATATCATTTTGCAACTTGTGAACGTGAAGATTTGATAGGATTTACCAATAATTCACTTGATATATTCAGGAAATATTAAATCTTTAGAATATTTTAAAATTTGTCAAAAAAAAGTGGAAATTATTTAAAGAAAATAGTAAAATATAAATTGACAAGTAATGTTTACACAAAAGGAGGTGGTATTTAAAATGAAGATAAAAACAGGAATAATGTATTATTTTATAGCACTTATTTTTTTATTTTTTACTTCAACTTTAAATATAAAAACAAGTAGACCTCCTTTAATAGTGAGAAATACACAAGAAAATCTAATTCTTTTACATGAGAAACAACCAATTCAAAATTATGTCTCTGCAAATTTAACAGATAACAATAATACAGATGTAGCTGTGTGGAAAGATTTCTTACCAGAAATTTTAACAGAAAACAGCTTTCAAGAAGAAAAAATAATCATTCATGAGAAAATTGAAAATAAACAATATAAAAAACCATTATACACCATACTTTCACGCTATCAAGAACGGGTATTACGAATCTGATATATTCTTTCATTTTTAAAACAAATATAAAAAAATGGAGGAATAAAAATGTTAAGTGTAAAAGAGAAAATTGAATTGGAAGAATTAGAATTAATGAATAGTAAAATTGAAGATGATATAAATAAGGAAATTGAAGAAGAATATGAGTATGATAATAGATTTGGAGCGACTTTATTGTTGATTTCATATTGTGCTATTGCTTTATTTATAATTTATAAAGTGGCAGAACTTTTAGTAAAAAGATTTAGTTGATAAGGAGTAAAAGGGGATGGATTTAGGAAAAAAGCTATCAGTAGTATTTATAGGATTATTTTTATCAGCCGTAGTTTATGCTAACGGAACTGCTTTTCAAGCAAAAGAGCTGTATAATGAAATGAAATTAAATGGGCTCATTAAATATGATGTTTTTGTACAAGGAGTAGAAGGATTTAATAAAATTGATAAGAAAGAAAAAAATATTCTTACAATAGTTGATTTTTCATTACCCTCAACAGAAGAAAGAATGTATGTTTTAGATTTGGAAAAGAAAGAGCTTCTTTTTAAATCTTATGTATCTCATGGAAAAAACACAGGTGACTTATATGCAGAAAATTTTTCTAATGTAGCTGAGTCTAATAAGAGTTCTTTGGGATTTTTTATGACAGAAGCACCATATAAAGGAAGCAATGGATATTCATTGAGGCTTGCTGGGTTGGAAAAAGGAATAAATGATAATGCTATGAAGAGGAATATAGTAGTACATGGAGCTGACTATGCTAATCCTGAAATGATAAAAACATCTGGAAGATTGGGAAGAAGTTTTGGATGTTTTGCAGTCCCAGAAGATATCAATCATGAAATAATTGATACCATAAAAGGAAGAAGTATTATATATGTCTATGCGGACAAATTAAAATTAACAGAAGAAAGATATGTAAGTTTAAGCCTTTAAAAATTAACCTCTAGACTGGTAATTCAGTTTAGAGGTTTTTTATGTTATGTAAAAAGATCAGGTTCAGCCCTTCTCTTAAATTTTTCTTCCAAGTCTTTTTTATGAAAAAGATAATTTTCATCTGTATAATACTTTGCATGAACAGGGCATTTTTTTATACAAGCTCCACATTTTATACAAATCCCTGAAACTATAGATACATCTTCATATTCAATAGATCCCATAGGACAGACAGTTACACAAATTTTACAATCAGTACAGTTTGCAGCTGTAAGAGGTTTAACTTTTTTCATGTCAATGAGATTGTTATCTTTATTATGAGGCTGATAATATCCTTTGTATGGGTAGGGGTTTCCAGTTACTTTAATAGGAAATTCAGGGAGAGATATTAAATTTAATAATTTTTCAGAAATTTTTTCACCAAAACTTTCAGCTATAAGTATATCTTTGTCATCAGGTCTATTTTTAGCCAATATAGATGAAAATGAATGTTCTCCAATAAAAGCTCCAGCACCTATAGTATGAAAATTATTTTTTTCTAATATATCTCTAAGTTCAATCAAAGCATCATCATAATTTCTATTGCCAAATAGAACTATTGGAACAGCAAGAGCATCATTGCCTTTTATAGATGTTAGGTATTTTAGAAGAAGATTAGGAATACGTCCAGCGTATACAGGCATCCCAAAGATTATACAATCACTTTTTTCAAAAACAGGAATATCATTTCTCATATTTGGGAGAGTAAAATCAAAAAATTTAAATTCAATATTCATTTTATCTGCTATTCTAGCTGCTATTTTTGTAGCTATTTTTTTTGTAGTTCCAGTTGCACTGAAATATACTGCCCATATTCTTTTTATATTCATGATATCCTCCTTTATGTAAATAAGTGATATGTTAAAAGTACCTCATATATCTTAAAAGATATAGAGGTACTGCTATTTAATCTTCTAAATTTTCAACTGTGGTTTCTTTTAAAAAATTAAAAAGTTTTACAAAATTTTCTTTATTAAATATAATGAATTCTCCAAGAGATTTTTTCACTGTAAATATACTAAGAACTTTATTTGTAATAAAAAAAGAAATGTATCTGATATTTTCATCTTCAGGATCTATATATATATTTATAAAAAAATTACTTTTATTTTTTTCTTCCACAGATAAGAGATATTTTAGAGCATCATATTTTCCATTGAGTATTTCACTTTTTAACCATGGGATATTTCCAACATATTGATAATAAAGTTTTGTAGTCAATTTTGGTTTCATAATTATTTCACCTTTAAATTCCATTCCCATGCAGTTCTTATTATATCTTTTACATTAGTATAATAGGGTTTCCATCCAAGCTCAGACATGGCTTTTTTACTTGAAGCTATGACACAAGGCGGATCACCGGGTCTTCTTGATGTAATTTCTGCTGGAATATCTATTTTAGTTACTTCTTTAGCAGCATTAAGCATTTCAAGAACTGTGAAACCACTTCCATTTCCAAGATTATATATACCGCTTATATTTTTTTCTAATGTTTTAAGGGAAAGGATATGTGCTTTGACTAAATCCACAACATGAATATAATCTCTTACTCCTGTTCCATCTTTGGTATCAAAATCATTACCATAAATAGAAAGTTTTGGAATGGTTCCTTTTGCAGCTTTCAGTATGAGAGGAATAAGTGCAGTAATACCTTCACCCATTTGGCCAATATTATGTTTTTCATGAGCTCCACCCACATTAAAATATCTGAATATAGAATAATTAAATCCATAAGCTGCTGCACAATCTATGATAATTCTTTCTGACATAAGTTTGCTCATTCCATAAGGATTTATAGGATCTTTTGAGTGATTTTCATCCACTGGTTCAGGCTCTTTTACATCTCCATAAACAGCAGCAGTAGAAGAAAAGACTATATTTTTAATGTTATTTTTTTTTATTGATTCTAATAGACACATGACAGTATAAGTATTATTCATATAATATTTATTGGGCTCTACAACACTTTCAGGAACTTTTATATACCCAGCAAAGTGCATTACAGCGTCTATTTTATTTTCATTAAATATTTTATCCATCGTATTATTGTCTTGAACATTTCCATGATAGAATTTTGCTCTTTTATCTACAAGCTGCATAAAACCATTTTCTAAACTATCTATAACAACTACAGAATAACCAGAATCAAGAAGTTCAGCCACAGCATGACTTCCAATATATCCAGCTCCCCCTGTAACTAAAATATTTTTCATAAAGACCTCCTAAAAAGTAGTATCGATATATTATAACATTAAAAAAAGCAAGTTTGAATGGTAAATTTAGATATATTTTCTTGGAGTTAAAATATTATCAGGTATAGATACTTTTTTATTGAATAATTTTATAAAACTTCCATTAAAAAGAAGCATAATTAGTGTACCTATTCCAATACCTTGGAGGGATTTATTATATATCCCAAAAAGAAGAGCTATAACAAAAGGAACACCAAGATATACATAATTTGCTTTTTTCATATCCGGAACCAAATAATCGTTAACAGTTTTTAAAAATTGATCAAAAGGGTTCATAGCTATATTTAATCTAAGGTAAACAGAGATTCCACAGCTGAGTATAAGATTTCCAATTATAAAGAAGAGTATCTTGGAAATAATATGTTCAGGATGTACCCATGAAAATATATTTAAAAAGAAATCAAGAAACTTTCCAAAGATGTAGGCTACAAAAAATGAACCAGCAAGTTTAAAAATCTCAAATTTTTTACTGATGAAAATAATTGGTATAAAAACTAAAAAATTGAGAATGATAGTACATATACCTATTTGGAGGAGAAAGACCTTTGACATTCCTATACTTGCAGCAACCCAGGGGCCGCTTCCAATATCTCCTTTAATTAACAAAAAATTTCCAAAAGCATTTACTAAAATTGAAAAAATCCAAAGAGCATACTTTTTGACCATATTCAAATTCATTTTTTCCCTCACTTATAAAAATAAACTATATTCCATAATTTTTGATTATACCATGGTTCTTTTAAAATTTAAATAGAAATTAGAAAATTTAGTGTTTTTCAAGGTTAATGATTTATATAAGGATAAAATCTTGCAGAATCACAAGAAATTTAGTAGCTAGTACACAAATAGTTCGTAATATTATATTGAACTTATTGCTTTTTTTAGCTCATTGAGTATAAATATTTTTTATTTTCCAGTTTTCAATCATATCTTATTGTAATAACTGTTCTCCACGATTTATACCACTTACCAGTTTTACCTGTACTTTCAAATCCATTAAGATTACACATAAAAAATCACTCCTTATTATTAGTTTTAGATAATAAAAAAATAACCAAAGGTATGATATAAATGGAACAGAACTCTTTATACAAGAAAAAGAACATATCAAAATTTATTTTTGATATGTTCTCATAAAGGAATGTATATTTAGTATATTCTAATATTGAGCTTCTGAAAGAACCATGTCTTTTCCAAATTCTCTATCCAAAATTAGAGAAATATTAACTTCAGATTTTGTATCTAAAGCAGCTCTTATTTCATCAGCTATATCCTTAGCAACATCATTATAAGCTTTTTTATCAAAATCCTTCCATGCTCTATCGGTGAAAAGACTATCTGTTTCTATAACGACAAAAGGTATTCCATTAACTACCCCTATATCAATATCTTCAATTTTTAATTTATGTGTACCATCAGTGATAAAAGAATGTTTTAATTCAATTTTTTCTTCTAATAAATCTAATGTTTTATCTCCTCCAGCAAAAGCAAAAGAAGACATAATCAGCATTAATCCTATAAGCTGCCTTTTCATAAATGTACCTCCAAAGAATTAAAAGTAATATTCTAAAAAATTTAAATTAGGCCATAATTCTGCAAAATCAAGTTTAATTATAGGGATATTTGTATTTATTTTACTATTATCAAGAGTTAAAATTAAATCAGGTTTAGTATTTGATGAAAAAAAGCAATCCAGTTCATAACTTGAAATTATAGTTATATTATTTATTTTATAAAAATTTTGAAGATATTTTGAAACAAGCTTTCCTAGAAAATGCTTGATAGAATTATCTATTATTAGAATATTCTTTCTGCTTGTTTTTAAACCATTAGATTTCAAGATATGATTTTTTAATAATAAAGTTATGAAAAGGAGATCATCAGTATGAAACTGTCTAAATACTTTTTTAGTAAACTCATCTACAATTTCAAAAATATCTTCACATGACTCAGGAATATGAGAGATTTTTTTCTGGTGCTGACTTATATTAAATTCAGCTTTATAATTAGAAAGTTTAAATGAATATGAAAGTATCATTAAAAAATTCTCATCAATAGTAAAATTGATATTTAATTTTTCTTTTAAAATAGAAAGAAATTTTTCAATTTCTGGTTTTAACTTATACTCTCCTTTATAAGTTTCAATATCAGAATCAAGAAAAACTGTTATGATTTGATTGATTTCATAATCTTCAATAGGTATATGGATATTGTATAATAGTTTTTCTTTAAAAGTTTGATATTTTTGAGAATGAGAATTGCCTTCTATTGTTAAAGAATCATCCTTAAAACTTTTTCTTAATTTTCCAGATAATATAATGCCTATAACATAATAGAAACTTTCTGGAGGAAGAGCAATATTTATATCTCTTGTAATCTCCATGAGCATTCTATCTATTAAGGATATACTGCAATTTTCATTAAATACCTTTAAGAATTTTTGAAATATTTTATTTATATTACCTTTTTTTATTAGTAATTTTTCTATAAATAGACTGAGAAGCTGTCTCATATCAGCTTCTTTTCCAACTAGAGTAACTCCTTTTCCAGCAACAGGAACAAGTTCGATATTTTTTTTAGAAAAAAATTCTTTTATGTCTATCATATCGTAGTTGAGAGCTCTTCTTGTAATTCCCAGTTCTTCAGCTATGGGATTTAATGTTATAAGATTATCTGTAAGTAGTTTTAATATAATATATTCTTTTCTTTCTTCTACAGTTATGACTTCTTTGGAAATAAGATGAGAAATTAATCTAGAATCTTTATTTTTAATATAGTAAATACCGTTATTTTCTACTAAAGAATTTAGGTTATTGCTTTTTAAAAAAGTTTTAATTGTTTTTATATTATTTGCTACAGTTCTGTTAGTTATAGAAAAAAAATCTGCAAGTTCATCAATTGTAAACTTATTTCCAGTGAGGAATAAGTTAATAATTTTAAGAGAACGCTTTGTTAAAATCATTAGAACACTCCTCTAGTTTTTTATATTATATATCATTATAGAAAGAAATTATGAAAATTGAGTGACAAAAGAAAAAAAATATGGTAGTATCTATATATAAATATATATAGAATTAAAAAAGAGGTGGTTTAAGTGGCAGCTAAAAAAAATGAAGAAATGAGTAAGGAAAAAGCATTAGATCTAGCTATAAAACAAATATCTAAAGAATTTGGAGAAGGATCTATAATGAAACTTGGGAATAACCTAAGTATGAATGTGGAAGTTATTTCAACAGGAAGCTTAAATCTTAATATAGCATTAGGAGTAGGAGGAGTACCAAGAGGAAGAATAATAGAAGTATATGGAGCAGAAAGTTCAGGGAAAACAACAATAGCTCTCCATATTGTAGCAGAAGCACAAAAAGCTGGAGGAATAGCAGCATTTATAGATGCAGAACATGCTTTAGATCCAGTATATGCAAGAGCTTTAGGAGTAGATGTAGATGAACTGCTGATATCTCAGCCAGATTATGGAGAACAAGCTCTTGAAATAGCAGATATGCTTGTGAGATCAAATGCTGTAGATATCATCGTAGTTGACTCAGTAGCAGCTCTTGTACCAAAAGTAGAAATTGATGGAGAAATGGGAGATCAGCAGATGGGACTTCAAGCAAGACTTATGTCAAAAGCTTTGAGAAAACTTACTGCGACGTTAAATAAGTCAAAGACTACAATGGTATTTATTAATCAGATTAGAGATAAAATTGGTGGATTTGGCTTTGGACCTCAAACTACAACTACTGGAGGAAAAGCTTTAAAATTTTATTCTTCAGTAAGATTGGAAGTAAAGAGAATAGGATCAGTAAAACAAGGCGATGAGGTAATAGGAAATGAAACAGTAGTAAAAGTTACAAAAAATAAAGTAGCCCCTCCGTTTAAAGAAGCAGCTTTCCAAATAATGTATGGAAAAGGAATAACAAGAGTAGGGGAAATAATGGAAATAGCTTTGAATAATGATATAGTAGCAAAATCAGGAGCTTGGTTCAGTTTTGGAGATATTAGATTGGGACAAGGAAAAGAAAATGTAAAAGCAAGACTTGAAACAGAACCAGAACTATTTGGACAGATAGAAAAAAAAGTGTTGGAAACAATAGAAAAGGTGGACTTGATACTAAACCTTCTAAAAAGAAAGCTACAGAAAGTACTGAATCTGATGAAAGTGACACATTAGATTTTGATGGTGATAATGAAGAAACTATTGAAGAAGAAATATAATTTTAGTAATTAGAGATAGGAGCTGATTTATGAAGATATTTAAATCTGGCAGAGGAAATTATTTATATGCTGAAGTTTCTCTTTGGGCAAGAATAAAAAAATGGTTGAGAAAAAATAGAAAATGTAATAAAATATTATTATAAAATAAAAATTATGTTTTTAAAATTCAAAACCCCAAAAGGAGATGAGGTATATGGAAAAAATACTTTTAAAAAATGGGAAATTTGTTTTAGGAAATAGAATTGTTTCAGGGGATTTATTAGTAATAGATGGCAAAATAAAAAAAATAACAGAAAACGAAAATCCTTTATATGAAAATGGAATAGATTTAAAAGGGAAATATGTAGTACCTGGATTTATTGATGCTCATATTCATGGGGCATATGGTGCAGATGCTATGGATGGAACTGTGGAGGCATTAAAAACTATTTCATCATTTGTAGTAAAACATGGAACAACTAACTTTCTTGCTACAACTCTTACAAGTACAAAAGAAATTTTAAAAAATGTTTTAGAAAAAATAGCAGAAGTACAGAATAAAGAATTAGAAGGAGCAAACATATTTGGAGCTCATATGGAAGGACCATATTTTGATATACAATATAAGGGTGCTCAAAATGAAAAATATATGAAACCAGCTGGTATAGAAGAAATAAAAGAATATTTAAATATTAAACCAGGACTTGTAAAATTATTTTCTTTATCACCTAAAGATGATGCCGCTCTAGAAGCAATCAAATTCTTAAAGGAAAATGGAGTAATAGTTTCTGTAGGACACTCAGCAGTTTATTTTGATGATGTGCAAAAAGCTATAAAAGCTGGATTGAGTCATTCAACACATACATATAATGGTATGAGAGGATTTACTCATAGAGAACCAGGAGTAGTAGGAGCAGTATTAAGCAGTGATGCTGTAATGGCAGAAGTTATATTTGATAAAATACATGTGCATCCAGAAGCTGTAAGACTTATGTTGAAAGCAAAAGGTGTAGATAAAGTAGAATGTATTACTGATGCTATGAGTGCTACTGGACTTCCAGATGGAAATTATAAACTTGGTGAACTTGATGTTTATGTAAAAGATAATCAGGCAAGACTTGTAAGTAATGATGCACTTGCAGGAAGTGTTCTCACTTTAGATAAAGCATTTAAAAATGTTATTGAATTAGGATATAGTATTTTTGATGCAGTTAAAATGACAAGTACAAATGCAGCTAAAGAATTTGGACTTAACACTGGAGAAATAGCTGAAGGAAAAGATGCAGATCTTGTTGTATTAAATAATGACTATTCTGTTGATATGACCTTTGTAAGAGGAAAATTAAAATACCAAGCTTAAAAAATAAAAGTTAACATAAAATTAGAATTTTTTTGATGAGTATTAGGTGTAAGAAAGAGTATTTTGATTTTGTAAGAAAAATATATCTTGACAAAAATAAAAATAACATCTACAATAAACAAGAATAAAATAGATCCGGTAGGTAAGGCTACTACAGGGATATGGATTGCTGCCGCAAAATAGTGGAGACACTATGCGTTGGTCTGAACAGGCGATATCGAAACCAAGGTATCATCTAATGCAATTTCACCGCCCTGCAGAGTTAAAGCTCAAACGGTGGCATAAATCATGTAGTGGTGATTTTATATTTGGGATATTTCCCATACCATTGTTTTTGCTTTGGTATGGGATTTTTTTATTAAAAATAATTTAGAAATTAGTGAGGTGAGAAGGATGGACACGGAAAATAGTAACAGTACAGACCTGAAAGGGCAGAGTATGAGCAGAAGAAATAAGACTGATTGTCTGTCCTTCTGCTCTGTAAAAATATAAAATCTTTGTTCTTTCAGCTATGTTCTGTTATTTCCAAAAGCTTATTTAGAAAGTAAAGGAGGAACAGACCAATGATGAAAGAAAAAATGAAAAAAAATTACTTGAAAAAAAATGTAGAAAAAGCAGTGCAAAAAGACAAAGTAAATTCAAGGATGGAATATGCAGCCAATAGTGATATTGCTGATATATTAAAAAAGTTTGGAAGTACAACAAAGGGAATTGCAAAAGAGAGAATAAAGTTTTCTAGAGAAAAATATGGAAGAAATAAGGTAACACATGGAAAGAAAAAATCTTTATTAAAAAAAATATGTGATGCCTTTGTAAATCCTTTTACAGCAATACTTTTTTGTTTAGCAATAGTTTCAGGAATAACTGATATAATTATTCCCATTTATCATAAGACACCTGAAGATGTAGATATTATGACTGTAACGATAATATTAACTATGGTAATAATATCAGGAGCACTTCGTTTTATACAAGAAGCCAGAAGCAATAATGCAGCAGAAAGACTTCTTGAAATGATAACTACTACAACATGTGTAGAAAGAATAGAGGATGGAAAAAAAGAGATACCATTGGAAGAAGTTGTAGTAGGAGATATAGTACATCTTGCAGCTGGAGATATGATTCCAGCAGATATGAGAATAATTGAAGCTAAGGATTTATTTATTAGCCAGTCAGCTTTAACTGGTGAAAGTGAACCTCTTGAAAAAACTCCAGAAGTATCTAAAAGAAAGAATGAAACTATTACAGAATATAATAATCTGGCATTTATGGGAAGCAATGTTATTAGTGGAGCAGCAGTGGGAATAGTAATTTCTGTTGGAAATGATACCATATTTGGTTCAATGGCACAATCAATATCAGAAGAACCAATAGTTACAAGCTTTGAAAAAGGGGTAAATTCAGTTTCATGGGTACTTATTCGTTTCATGTTAGTAATGGTTCCAGTAGTGTTTTTTATTAATGGAATGACAAAAGGAAATTGGATACAAGCTTTTCTTTTTGCAGTATCAATAGCTGTAGGACTTACTCCTGAAATGCTTCCTATGATAGTAACTACTTGCTTAGCAAAAGGTGCAGTATCTATGTCAAAGAAAAAAACTATTGTAAAAAATCTTAATTCTATTCAGAACTTTGGAGCTATAGATATTCTATGCACAGATAAGACTGGAACTCTGACACAAGATAAGGTAGTATTAGAATATCATATGAATGTTCATGGAAAAGAAGACAGTCGAGTATTGCGTCATGCTTTTCTCAATAGCTGGTATCAAACAGGACTTAAAAATCTTATGGATGTATCAATCATTCAAAGAACTGAAGAAGAAAGCAGAGAAGATAAATCATTAAAAAGTCTAGCTGAAATGTATAAAAAAGTAGATGAAATACCATTTGATTTTTCTCGTCGTCGTATGACAGTAGTTGTTGAAGATAATAGCGGAAAAACACAGATGATTACTAAGGGAGCAGTAGAAGAAATGCTTTCTATATGTACACATGTAGAATATAAAGGGAAAGTAGAACTTTTAAATGAGGAATTAAAAAAAGATATACTTCAAACAGTAAATGATTTTAATGAAGATGGAATGAGAGTCATAGCAGTAGCACAAAAGACGAATCCTTCTCCAGCGGGAGCTTTTGGAGTAAAAGATGAATGTGATATGGTTCTTATAGGATATCTTGCTTTTCTTGACCCGCCAAAGGAAACAACAGCTAAAGCAATACAGGCACTGAAAGAATATGGAGTTGCAACTAAAATATTAACTGGAGATAATGATAAGGTAACTAGAAGCATATGTCAGAAAGTAGGGCTTAAAGTAGAAAAAATATTATTGGGATCTGACTTAGATAAAATGACTGATTATGAATTAGGAAAATCAACAGAAAATATAAGTGTATTTGCAAAACTTTCGCCTGATCAAAAAGCCAGAATAGTAAAAGTACTTCGTGATAATGGACATACTGTAGGCTTTATGGGGGATGGAATAAATGATGCAGCAGCTATGAAAGCAGCAGATATAGGGATATCAGTAGATACAGCTGTAGATATTGCTAAAGAATCAGCAGATATTATTCTTTTGGAAAAAGATCTTATGGTACTTGAGGAAGGGATAATAGAAGGGCGTAAAACATATGCCAATATGATAAAATATATAAAAATGACTGCGTCATCAAACTTTGGAAATATGTTTTCAGTGCTTGCAGCTAGTGCATTTATTCCTTTTTTGCCTATGATGAGTGTACAGCTGATATTTTTAAATTTGATATATGATCTTTCTTGTACAGCCATTCCTTGGGATAATGTAGATGATGAATTTTTAAGAATACCAAGAAAATGGGATGCATCATCTGTTGGGAAATTTATGTTGTGGATAGGGCCTACAAGTTCAATATTTGATATAACTACATATCTTGTATTATATTTTGTTATATGTCCAATGTTTGTATCAGGAGGATTGCCTTATCATATGATTCCAGCATCAGATGAAACTATGAGAACTATGTTTATAGCATTATTTCAAACTGGATGGTTTGTTGAATCTATGTGGACACAAACTTTAGTTATTCATATGATAAGAACACCAAAAATTCCATTTATTCAGAGCAGAGCATCTCTATCAGTAAGTTTGCTTACTTGCAGTGGAATATTGTTTCTTTCATTAATTCCATATACAAAACTTGGAGAAATGATAGGACTTACAGTACTGCCAGCTGTATACTGGCCTTTCTTAATAATAACAGTTATTCTTTATATGATACTTGTTACACTTTTAAAGAAAGTATATGTAAAACGTTATGGAGAGCTTTTATAAAATTAAAAAAAGGAGTGGGGAATTTCCACTCCTTTTTTAGTAAAATATATTTTAATTTATTTACATTAAAAGAATTGAAATTTTATCAAGATTTTTTTATTTTCTAAATTTATTATAAAAACTTTTATTTGATTCTATAATTTTGTAAAATAAAAAGAAAATATTTTATAAAAAAGAGTTTTTTTATATAAAAAAAATAATATGGAATATAAATAAAAATATGGTTAACAAAATTATTTTTAATGAGTATAAGATAAAAATGCTTTATAAAATCTTCTTAAAAATAATTAACTATACAGATTTGGTAAAAAAATCAAAGAAATGTATAATTCATATATCTCTAGAGAAAATCTAAAAAATTTGATATT
>ERZ773144.876-NODE-876-length-29245-cov-17.852963_pt1 | contig 29245 bp, 20 predicted proteins | sample MGYA00580849_ERZ773144 | MGnify/ENA primary metagenome ERZ773144 (study PRJEB29015, sample SAMEA2737861) | human gut metagenome | biome: human gut; feature: human-associated habitat; material: faeces | place: China | collected 2012 ...
TCGTTTATTCTATCATACCGTTTCCGGTTTGTCAAGAACTTTTTAAAACTTTTTTGAGTGATTAAGAAGTTTTCTTAATGGCTCTTAATAAGTTTTGCCCTGTCGCTCAAGGCGAGTATTATAATATCAAATCCCCGGACAAAAGTCAACTGTTTTTTACATATTTTTTCATTTCTTTTTACATGTTTTGCGATATCATTACAAGTCCAGCCTCAAAGTACCATATATTGTATATTATATATTCAATTAATGCAATATGATGTTTCATCATGTCCCGCAAGAGAAAAAAGCAGGAGCAGTCAAAAGCTGCTCCTGCCATATTCCAAATGGGTTTCTACTATAATATTATGAATTACTTCCGTCAAGCGTAAACCAGAACTCTACACCATTCTCCCAGTTCTTCACGCCATACTGCTGGTTGTGGGCATCCATGATCGCTTTTACAATAGAAAGACCAATTCCGGTTCCGCCGTAGGCACGGGTTCTCGCCTTATCTACCTTATAGAACTTCGTCCAGAGATTCGGAATCGCATCCTCAGGGATCGGGGTTCCTGTATTAAAGACAGATACACGGACGATGTTGTTTTCCGGAAGCATTTTGATAATGATCTTTTTCTCTCCATCGATATGATGGATTGCATTGCTCAGGTAGTTTGTGACTACCTGCTCGATTTTAAATTCATCCGCCCATACATAAACCGGCGTCTGAGCATCAAAATCCACCTGAATCTCATTCTGTTCGAGCAGGATCTTCGACGCGTTCACAACGCCGCGAACCAGTTCCGTCAAATTGAAACGATCCATCACCGGCTTATCGTTTCCGCTTTCCAGAGAAGACAATGTCAGAAGCTGCTTAACCATCTTGTTCATCTTGTTGGCCTCATCAACAATAACGTCACAATAATAGTCGCGGCTTTCCTTCTCCTCGCCCATTCCTTCCTGAAGACCTTCCGCGTATCCCTGGATCAGGGCGATCGGTGTCTTTAACTCGTGAGAGACATTTGCGATAAAGTCTTTACGCATCTCATCGATCTTTGTCTTCTCTTCGATGTCCTTCGTGAGCTGGTTATTTGCCGACTTAAGCTCTGAGATCGTTTCCTCCAGACGCTCTGACAATGTGTTCATACTGTTTCCAAGAACCTGAATCTCTTCCATATCATGTTTTCCAGACTCATACTTCGCATTAAAATCGAGATCTGACATGCGCTCCGAAAGATTCGACAACTTATAGATCGGCATCGTGATCTGTTTTGCCACCAGATATACGACCAGAGCACCGATCAATACGGCGATCATTCCCACATAGAGCAGAAACTGATTCGCAAGACGAACACTCTCACCAATACTTGACAGCGGTGCGCTCATGATAAAGGCGGTGCTATTATCGGAGAAGAATCCCCAGCTCTCCAAGTACATGCTCTCCCGCTGAGGATCGTATGTCTTCTGGATCTTATACTGGTCGTTTTCCTCCAGAATCGTGTACTTGGCCTTTGCCCAGCCGAAAATATAGCGGTCAATGCGGTCCTTTAAAAACTTCGTATCACGGGATGTTGAATAGACCGTCGCATCCTCCGTGCTGTTGTCAATGATCAGGACAGAAACATTGGCGCTGTCGCTGAAATTTCGGATCAGGCGCTGCAAATTTCCTTCCGTGATATTTCCGTCAGCATCCTTTTCTCTTCTCATGGCGTCTTCGATGGAAATCCCGTTTTCCTTGTTCTCCTCGATCCGGGAATCGATGGCCTCGTAGGCGCCATTTAGCGCCTGTACCTTCTTTGTTACATAGAAATCTTCCAGACACCACTTATTGACGCCCCAGATCACTGCCAGGATCACAGCGATCAGGCCAATAAACGTGACCGTCAGTCTGGATCGTATCGATTTCATCATCCATCCACCTCGAGTTTATATCCCATGCCCCAAATAGTCTTGATATTATCGCCTTTCGGACCAAGTTTACTTCTCAGCTTCTTTACGTGGGTATCGATGGTTCTCGCATCTCCGAAATAGTCGTAATTCCAGACATTATTCAGAATCTTTTCTCTCGAGAGGGCGATTCCTTTATTTTCCATAAAATAGGTAAGGAGTTCAAATTCCTTGTTGCTGAGATCCACCGGCTTTCCATCCACAGTCACCTCGTGGGCATCCTTATCCACGCGGATTCCATCTGCCTCCAGAATCTCACCCGTTGATGTACCGCTGCCACGACGCAGGATCGCCTCAATTCTCGCCACAAGGATCTTCGGGCTGAACGGTTTTGTGATATACTCGTCAACGCCGAGTTCGAATCCAAGAAGCTCATCCCGCTCCTCACTCCTCGCTGTCAGCATAATGATCGGAACCTGAGAGTAGCGTCGGATCGTCTTGCATGTCTCCCAGCCGTCCATTTTCGGCATCATGACATCCAGAATCACGAGACTGATATCCTTTTCCTTAAAGAAGATATCAATAGCCTGCTCGCCATCTCCTGCCTCCAGAACGCGGTATCCTTTAATCGTTAAAAAGTCTTTAACGAGCTTTCTCATTCTCTCCTCGTCATCGACCATAAGTATTTTTACTGCATCCATTGTCTGTACCTCCATATATTTTACCTGATGCACTCAGATAAGAACAGAAGCGTATTCCAACACACTTGAGATATTAACCAGTCGATTCGGTGCTACCGGCATCATACATGTGTGCATAAAAATCCCACTTATCATCAGCTATATTTTAGCAGATAATAAGTGGGATTTCTATAAGTTCACGAACATTTCACAAAGGCAGTTTCATGAAGGCGGGAGAACTGTATTATTCTCCTTTTGAAGCCGTCACTCTGTCTCTAGGATTGAGTGCTACTCTGAAGATTATATAATCTTTTCCGTCTTTGTCTTTCCATGTTGTCACAAATATAGATGTTCCATCTGTTCCCTTATTTTTCTGATAATCAATTACACAATTGGAATAATTTCCTATGTAATAGCCATTAATCGTTTTACCGATTATTTCATGTTCTATAACTTCATCAAGTTTTCCTGTAAAACCATTATACGAAAATCTCTGTTTATTGAATTCCTGAAAATTTCTTCCCCCTGTATATATAACAGCAGTAATAGGCTGACTCGATTTTACATTTGTATTCACCTGTTCATTGATGTATTGTAACAGCGATGGAATCAGCTTTTCATCATCTGCTTGGAATACCGCTCCGCTTTCAAAGTTTTTCTTAGCTCTCTCCATATTTTTTTCATTACTTGTTTTTATTTCTTCTATTCGTTTAGATTCCTTATTTTCCCTTTTCTGCACCTTTTCCTCTATAGATCTATCTCCTTCTGGTATATCTTTATAATAGTAAGCTGACGACGTATCCTTATTTTTATAATATTTTTTTGTTGCATCCACTGCATACCATTTCCCATCTAATTTAACAATATTGAATGCATGCTCAATTTCAAATACATATTTTACATCAAGTCCACAAGCTTTTCCTAATGACATAAACGCATTTGCGAAACCTCCACAGACACATCGTCTATCTATAAACGCACCATAAGATGACTGATTATACGGTTCTTGCGCATCATATGTCACATTGTCAACAAGCCAATCGTAAATCTTTCGTGCCTTTTGATCCTCCGTCATTGAATTATTAATATTTTTACTTTTCCATTCTGAAATAAAAGCATTTACGCGTTCCTTTTGCTTAGCTCCCAACCAATAATTGTCAGTTCCGGTTTCATAATATCTTTTGTATTCCAAAATATGTTCAGCTGTAACAGAGTTCGCTTTCGGATACATAATACTTCCAATCGCCATGTTACTATAGCCTAAATTATCCAGACTAAATTCTATTCCGTTATATGTTTTAGGTTCCAGTGTCCCTGTTCCATCCACAGTATAAGTCGTATCCCCGGAATTTACATTCATCGTAACAACTTTTCCATCCTGTGTTCGTGCACCATTGGCATCCACCGTCTTCTTATCTGGTGTCTCCGTAGACACATACAGCCAGCCACTCTGGTCAAAGCAGTAATTCTCCGCAATTCCGTCCCCGTCTCCATCGATCCAGCGCCATCCATTTGTTGCGTAGGTGCCATTGTCCTCGTCATACCACCATTTACCGGCATTTGCTCCAGTTCCCTGTTTCCACTGTCCGGCATATGAGGAAAATGCCAGTCCCAGGCTCAGCAGTGTGGTCACTGCTGTTATTTTCAATACCTTTTTCATATTTCTCTCCCTTTGTTTCCAATATAGCAAATGGAAGCGTCCGCGCAGTTTTTCTGCACAGCGCTTCCATTATTCAGCGTCTCTTTATTATCTTTATTCTTCGTCCCTCTTCTCAACGATCGCGATATCGAGATCCTCAAGCTGCTTCGGATCTACCGGGGCCGGAGCTTCCATCATAAGACAGGACGCGTCTTTTACCTTCGGGAAGGCAATTACGTCACGGATGCTGTCTGCACCTACCATAAGCATAACGACACGGTCGAGGCCGTATGCGAGACCAGCGTGCGGCGGTACTCCGTACTTGAATGCGTCAAGCAGGAAGCCGAACTGCTCTCTTGCTCTCTCTTTTGTGAAGCCAAGAACTTCGAACATCTTCTCCTGGATATCATCCTGATGGATACGGACGGATCCGCCGCCGAGCTCCGTACCGTTTAATACGATATCGTAGGCTTTCGCGCGGACTGCACCCGGATCAGTGTCGATAAGTGGGAGATCTTCCTCCATCGGCATTGTGAATGGGTGATGCATAGCGACGTAACGTCCCTCTTCCTCGGAGTACTCTAAGAGCGGGAACTCTGTTACCCAGAGGAACTTGAAATCGTCTTTCTTTAAGAGGTCTAACTGTCTTGCAATCTCAAGGCGGAGATTTCCTAATACATCGAATACGACTTTATCTTTGTCTGCCGCGAAGAACAGAAGGTCGCCCGGCTTACCGTCCATCGCTTTTACAAGAGCGTCTAACTCTTCCTGCTTCATGAACTTTCCGAAGGAGCACTTATAGGAACCGTCCTCATGGATCGCAAGATATGCAAGTCCCTTTGCGCCGAATCCCTTTGCATACTCAACGAGAGCGTCAATCTTCTTTCTCGGCATACCGGCCTGTCCGTCTGCGTTGATACCACGGACAGATCCGCCGTTCTCAAGAGCGCTCTTGAATACAACGAACTCGCAGTCTTTTACAACATCAGATACGTTCTTTAATTCCATGCCAAAACGCATATCCGGCTTATCGGAACCGAAACGGTCCATAGCCTCGCGCCATGTCATACGGAGGATCGGAGTCTGGACGTCAAAATTGCAGATCTCCTTGAAAAGTTTCTTTAAGAGTCTCTCGTTGACCTCGAGAACATCCTCAACATCCACGAAGGATAACTCCATATCGATCTGTGTGAACTCCGGCTGACGGTCCGCACGGAGGTCCTCGTCACGGTAGCATCTTGCGAGCTGGAAGTAACGGTCCATACCGGAACACATCAGCAGCTGTTTTAATAACTGCGGAGACTGCGGAAGAGCATAGAACTCGCCCGGATGCACACGGCTCGGTACGAGGTAGTCTCTCGCGCCTTCCGGTGTACTCTTAATAAGAGTCGGGGTCTCGATCTCAAGGAAACCTTCATCAGCAAGGAACTGGCGGACCATGGTTGCCACGCGGCTTCTTGTCATGATGTTTCTCTGAAGATCCGGACGGCGGAGGTCAAGATAACGGTATTTTAATCGAAGGTCTTCCTTCGTCTTGCTGTTCTCCTCGATCGGGAACGGCGGTACCTCGGACTCGGAGAGGATTCTTAAGGATTTCGCTCTCATCTCGATGGTACCTGTCTTTAAATTCGGGTTTGCCGCGCCGGAACGCTTTTCGATGGTTCCGACAACCGCTACTGTAAACTCACTTCTTAATTTTTCAGCTTTTGCGAAGCTCTCAGCGCCGCAGTCGCTCTCCTCAAAGATGATCTGGATGATTCCGGAACGGTCACGAAGGTCGGTGAAGATAATACCGCCTTTGTTTCTGCTCTTCTGGACCCATCCCATAAGTGTCATTTCCTGGCCTACGTTTGCCTCTGTGACTTCAGCACAGCGGCAGGAACGCTTTAAGCCTGCCATTGATTCTGCCATGATTTTCCTCCTGATACAGCTGGAATATTTAAAAACATACCCGCTGAATGTTATTGTAATTTCAAGTCGAACATCCGTGAGATTACTCACCACTTAAAAGAGGTGGGAGTCTTCTCGACTGAGATAAAGCTGTCCTTTTCCCGGTCTTAGTGCTTTAAGTCTTCCTTATAGAATTCCTTAAACTCACTGTAGCCTTCTTTTCCAAGCTGTTCCTTCTGGAACTTCTTATTTTTGTTCATCTGGGCTACAAGGACGATCTTTCCCTCCTTGCGGGCAGTCATCGCCTCTTTCATAATAGAAGCAAGCTTCTCGGAGCTCATTCCCTTTTCGAAGAGCCACGCTTCCTTCTCATTTCCGCCCGGAACTGTAAATCCGTTGTCTAAAAGGATCGTAACGATTCTCTCAAAGCCGATGGAGAAACCACAGGCCGGTGTATCCATTCCTGTGAACTTTCCGATCATCTTGTCATATCTTCCGCCTCCCGCTACGGAGCCGCCGAATCCTTCCATTGATACTTCAAAGATGGTTCCGGTGTAGTAGCCCATTCCACGGACTAAGGTCGGGTCAAACGCAAGTTTGAAGCTTCCGTCAGAAACATCGCCGACTGTCTCCATGATCTGCGCAAGATTCTCAGCTGCACCGTCCTCCAACACACCCGCAAGGATCTCTCCCATACGGCGGACACCTGAGGCATCGTTTGTTGCCTGTCCCATAAGCTCTAAGTATTTATCGGCCGTCTCCTCGGAGTAGCCGTTTTCCATAAGCTCTGCCTTTACACCATCCGTACCGATCTTGTCCATTTTATCGACGGTGATGAATACCTTATCGATATCTTCCTCCGGGAATCCGCTGTATACGGCCATCGCACGGAGAAGCTTTCTGTCGTTGACGCGGACCTCAAAGCTGTTGTCCGGGCAGATCTTCTTTAACGCGGTCGTTGTCGCGAGAATCAGTTCGATCTCGGCCTGATTCGTTGCGTCACCGAGAATATCGATATCACACTGGACGAACTGTCTGAAACGTCCCTTCTGCGGACGGTCTGCACGCCATACGCTGCCTACCTGAAGTGCCTTAAACGGAGACGGAAGGTTTGCGGAGTTGTTGGAGTAATATCTGGATAACGGAAGTGTCAGATCATAGCGGAGTCCGCCGTCTGCCAGATCGTTCTCCGTCTCTGCTGTCTCGATATTTAATTTCTCGCCGCGCTTTAAGATCTTGAAGATCAGTTTCTCATTGTCGCCGCCCTGTTTGCTCAGGAGGTTCTCAATGTGCTCCACGCATGGAGTCTCGATCGCGGAGAATCCGAAGCCGCGGTAAGTCTCTTTGATCTGGTTCAGCACATAATCCCGGATCTGCATCTCTGCCGGGAGAATATCTTTCATGCCGGTGACCGGCTTTTTCTTTAATGCCATAAAGGTACCTCTGTTTCTCTCTTTATCGCGCAATTTCACGCCTACGTTCACCATAATACGCTGATTGCCTTAGGTTTTCAAGGGTTTTTTCTTTCCTTAATAAAAGTATTATATTTTTCGGACATGGATAAGTCAACTTATTTTGTGAGTTTTTCCCATCCCTCAGCGAAAAGATCGTTACTGTACACGGGTAGGAATTTTCTGAACTGAAAATTCCGTACAGTACAGTGGTGGTAGTGGATTTTGCCGATTTGGAATGCGAAGCATCGGCAAAATCAGTTACTGTTTGCGCAAGGCGTGAACAGTAACAAAAGAGCGGCGGGATCAGCCGCCTGCACAGAAAAAGGACCTCCGCCAGGAAACGGAAGTCCTTTTTCCTTATATTATACGTCTTCCTACAGTCCGGTCCAGCCGATGCTCTGTAAGATCGTTAAAGATGCGAATGAGAGGATCACCTGACATCCGAGGAGCGGCATGAGCCACTTTGCGTATTTTGTCCAGTCTGTCTTTGCGATCGCGAGGGAACCCATCAGAGTACCTGCTGTCGGGAAGAGGCAGTTGGAGAAGCCGTCACCGAACTGGAATGCCTGTACAGCAACCTGTCTTGTGATGCCTGCAAGGTCAGCAACCGGAACCATAAGCGGCATAACTGCTGCAGCCTGTCCGGAACCGGACGGAATGAAAAGGTTGATAAACAGGTTTGCAACGAACATGAAGTTCGCTCCGAGGATGGAACCCATTCCGGACATCGGAATGGACAGCCAGTAAACGATTGTATTTAAGATGTTTCCGCTTGCAAGGATCACAGAAATACCATTTGCGAAGCCGACAATGAACGCGGCGTTTACCATCTTGGAACAGCCACCGATAAATACCTTCGTTGTTCCGTTGATACCCATACCATTGAGAAGGCCAACAACAACCGCAAGTGTAAAGAATGTAGCTGCGATCTGATCATAGCTCCATTTATATTTTACAGAGCCAACCAGGATTGCCGCAACCGCTACGACAAGACCGATCAGGCTGATCAGGTGCTTCGTTGTTAAATGTGCTTCGATCGCCTTCGCGCCATCTTTTCCTGCGCCCATGCTGTCAGATGCACTCATGCCAGCTTCATAGTTTAAGCTCTTCTTCGGATCCGCCTTGATGGTTTTCATGTAACGGATCGTAAAGAAATAGCAGATCGCAAAGTTGATGATGTTTAATACGACGCGGACACCGAAACCTGAGAACATCGGGAGCTCCGCGATCGGCTGTGCAGTACCGATAGTGGAAGCGTTCGCCCAGCCTACGTTGAATCCGGAGTAAGCGCCCATATATACAAGCAGGAAGCCTGTGAAGGAATCATATCCTAAGTTTGTTGCAAGGATGATTCCGATCGGGATCAGGGCAACGACCGGGTTTGCGAAAACGCCTGCTGCGCCGCCGATGGACATGAATGCCATTACTAAGAATACAAGTACGTTTACATTTAAGTTCTGCTTGGAAGCAAGTTTTCCGAACGCAGCGTGGATCGCCCCTGTCTTTTCAAGGATCTCAACGGCACCGCCGACAAACATGATCATGACCATTAACTTTGCGGCTTTGTAGAATCCCTGTACGACTGCCATGATAGTTGCCCACGGACCGACCGGGGAAGCTTCTACGGTGTGATAGGTACCTGCGATAACCTTGTTTAAGTTGTCCACTTTCTCTGTATCGAATTCACCTGCCGGAACGATCCAGGTCAGGATGGCGCAGACGATCATGAGCATGAATAACAGTGCACATGTACTTGGGATCTGCAGCTTTTTCTTGTTGTTTTCCATAAGTATTCTCCTTTATCTTAAGAAATCTCTCGCGTACTGGATGATTACGGATGCGCCTGTGCGGATGCACTTCTCATCGAATACGTTTTTAGAGTTATGAAGACCGTGTCTGGAATTCGGATCCTCGTTATTTCCGGATCCTAAGCGGAACTGTGCGCCCGGTCCGAACTTCGGGAAGAGAACAGAAAAGTCCTCGGAACCCATTGACGGATTCTTCACGTAGGAAACATGGTCAGCACCGATGGTCTTTGCAGCAGCCTCAGCAACTGCCTCGATGATGGAATCGTCATTTACGAGCGGTGGAACTCCGATTTCCCATTCAACCTCCGCGGTTCCCCTCATGGACTCGGCGCAGCCTTTTACGACGCGGTCGATGGCAGCCATCATTTTTTTGCGGCAGTCCGGATCAAGGCTTCTCAGTGTTCCATGCATCTCCACATAATCCGGGATGATATTGTTTACTGTTCCGCCGTGGATGCTGCCGATGGTAAGGACGCCCGGATATACCGGATAGTTTTCACGGGAGATCACGGTCTGAAGCTGTGTGATCACATAACCGGAGATTACGACCGGATCGATGCAGTTTTCCGGATGAGCGCCATGTCCGCCCTTTCCTTTGATCTTGATATTAAAGAAATCATTGGACGCGTTTGCCGGTCCCTTTTTTAATCCGATGCTTCCGGCATCGATCTCCGGTGATACGTGGAGACCGATAAATGCGTCCGGTTTCGCAACCTGCGTGAAATTGCAGTCGACAAGCTCTCCGGCTCCCATATGCTCTTCTGCCGGCTGGAAGATCAGCATGACCGTTCCGGCAAGCTCCTCACGGATCTCTGATAATACCTTCGCGCAGTAGAGAAGCACGGTTGTGTGGATATCATGTCCGCAGGAATGGCAGGCACCATCATTCTCGGAGGCGAACGGAAGTCCTGTGAGTTCCTTCATCGGAAGTGCATCGATATCCTCGCGGATCGCAACGGTTTTTCCCGGTTTTCCGCCGCGGATAACGGCAACAACGCCGGTCTTCATCCCGATCTCAGCGATCTCCACACCGTATTCCGTCAGTTTTTCGCGGATAAACTCCGTTGTCTTATATTCCTTGTTGCTGAGCTCCGGATGTCTATGAATATGCCTGCGAATGGCAATCATTTCATCTTCATACTTTGCTGTGAGACTCATTGTGTCCATAATAGAGTACTCCTTTCCAATTTGTTTATAAAATTTTAATATTTCTATTATAATACGTTCTTCTTTGAAGTTCAATCACTTTAACACGGTAACATTATAACAAAAAGATATGCCTGTCATAAACATTTTATATCCCGGATCAGGAACGCCCCTGTATAAGAGTCCCCGGATCAGGGAATCCTTCCGGAAAGCAGCGGTCTAAAACCACAACAAAACGATTGCAATTTATGCCAAAAAAATTTATAATGGTTGATATATTTCAGGAGTGTCTGCTTTTGTCGAAAATACCGGGAAAACGACGGATTTCTGCGGCGGACATGACCGGATGGTACGCTAAAAATGAAGGTGGGAGATTTTATGGAAGAAAACAAACTGAAAACGATCGAAGGTGAGCTGGAAGCGCCTGCTGATTTCACAAGTCCTGATGTTCTTTACCGGGATCTTGTTGCCAGCATCAGAAAGTACCATCCGTCCGATGATCTGAGCATGATCGAGAAGGCATATCAGCTTGCGGATAATGCCCATAAAGACCAGAAGCGAAAATCCGGGGAACCGTACATTATCCATCCGCTCTGTGTGGCGATCATCCTCGCGGATCTCGAGATGGATAAAGAGACGATCGCAGCCGGACTTCTCCACGACGTGGTGGAAGATACCATATATACAGAGGAACAGCTCGCCGAGATCTTCGGAAAAGAGGTTGCCCTCTTAGTCGACGGTGTTACAAAGCTGACCCAGTTATCCTGGTCGGCGGATAAGGTGGAAATGCAGGCGGAGAATTTAAGAAAAATGTTCCTCGCAATGGCAAAAGATATCCGTGTCATCATCATCAAGCTTGCGGACCGTCTCCACAATATGCGGACGCTTCAGTACATGCGCCCGGAAAAGCAGAAGGAGAAGGCGAGAGAGACCATCGAGATCTACTCCCCTCTTGCTGACAGACTCGGTATTTCCAAGATCAAGATCGAACTGGATGACCTTGCGTTACGGTATCTCGAGCCAAATGTATACAAAGAACTGGAAGAAAAGATTGCCCTGACAAGCGAAGCGCGCCAGAAATTCATCGATGACATTATCGCCGAGATCAAGACCCACATGGAACATGCTGAGATCAGGTGCGAGGTCAACGGACGCGTCAAGCACTTCTTCAGTATTTATAAAAAGATGTTAAACCAGCACAAGACGCTGGACCAGATCTACGATATCTTCGCGGTCCGCATCATCGTGGACTCCGTAAAAGACTGTTACGCGGCTCTGGGTGTGATCCACGAGATGTACAAACCGATCCCCGGCCGTTTTAAAGATTATATCGCGATGCCGAAGCCGAATATGTATCAGTCCTTACATACGACACTGATCGGCACAAACGGCCAGCCCTTTGAGATCCAGATCCGTACCTTCGAGATGCACCGTACAGCGGAATATGGTATCGCCGCCCACTGGAAATATAAAGAGAGCGGCAGCGGACAGGTTGCTGCCGGTGATGAGGCGAAGAAGTTAAGCTGGCTGCGCCAGATCCTTGAGTGGCAGCAGGATATGTCCGACAACAAGGAATTCTTAAATGCCATCAAGAGCGACCTCGATATGTTCTCCGACAGCGTGTACTGTTTTACACCGACCGGAGACGTAAAGGCACTGCCAAGCGGCTCCACACCGATCGACTTTGCTTACTCGATCCACACGGCTGTCGGAAACAAGATGGTGGGCGCGAGAGTCAACGGAAAGCTCGTAAATATTGACTATGTGATCCAGAACGGTGACCGGATCGAGATCATGACATCCCAGAATTCCAAGGGACCAAGCCGTGACTGGTTAAATATCATCAAGAGCAGCCAGGCGAGAAACAAGATCAACGCCTGGTTCAAGCAGGAGCGGAAGGCTGACAATATCTTAAAAGGCCGCGAAATGATCGACCGCTACTGTAAGGCAAAGGGGATCAACTTCTCCGATATCAATAAGCCGGAGTTTGTGGATAAAGTATTAAAGCGCTACGCCTTTCAGGACTGGGATTCCGTTCTTGCATCCGTCGGACACGGCGGATTAAAAGAGGGGCAGGTCATCAACAAGATGATCGAGGAGCGCACAAAGAAGCTGAAACGCGAAGTAACCGATGCGACGATCCTTGATGCCATCGGTGACAACAACAAACCTGCTGTGGTTCCGATCAAGGGCAGCAAATCAAAGAGCGGCATTACCGTAAAGGGAATCCATGATCTTGCGGTTCGTTTCTCCAAGTGCTGCAGCCCGGTTCCAGGCGACGAGATCGTTGGTTTCGTGACGAGAGGCCGCGGAATTACGATCCACAGAACGGACTGTATCAACGTCTTAAATCTCCCGGAGATCGAGAGAAGCCGCCTGATCGACGCAGAGTGGCAGGGCGTTGAGGAGGACAACAGTGCCGCAACCTACTCCACAGAGATCTCGATCTTCGCAAACAACCGGATCGGAATGTTCGTGGATATCTCCAAGATCTTTACAGAGCGCGAGATCGACATCAAAACGATGAACTCCCGCGTGAATAAGCAGGGCAAGGCGACGATCACCATGAGCTTCGATATCCATGGAATCGAAGAATTAAACAACCTGATGGCAAAGCTGCGCCAGATCGACGGCGTGCTGGATATTGAGAGAACCACGGGCTGATTAAAATTTAGATAACTCTGCATTCAGGTATGTGAAAGTGCGCCGTGAGTGCGGTGATAAAGGTCTGCCGGAGGTACTACGGACGGCAGGCCTTTTTATACACGAATGTTTGAGAACCACAGCAGAAAACTGTACCGGCATAAAGGCGAAGCACTTCTCTTTATGCTGTTGAAAATGGAGGAAAGTAAACTATGAGCGAGATCCGCATCAAGACTCTGGTAGTTGGCATGGTTGGAACCAACTGCTATCTGGTCTATGATCATGAGACAAAACGAGCTGCCGTTATCGATCCGGGCGATGGCGCCGGTCAGATCGCCAATATGGCGGTATCCCTGGGGTTAAAGCCGGAAGCGATCCTTCTGACCCACGGTCACTTCGACCATATCATGGCGGCAAAGGAACTGAAGGAAACCTGGAATGTACCGATCTACGCATGCGAAAAGGAGATCGATGTCCTGACGGATGGCCGAAAGAGTCTCGTGGCAGGCTATTTCAGAGAGCCGTATACGATCACACCGGATGTCACCGTGAAGGAGGGTGACGAGCTTTCCATCGCCGGATTTACATGGAAAGTATTTGAAACACCGGGACACACCATCGGTTCCTGCTGTTACTATATTGAAAAAGAAGAGGTTCTCTTCTCCGGGGATACCCTGTTTGCAGGCTCCTACGGCCGCACAGATTTCCCGACAGGAAGCGGACGCCAGATCGCCGAGTCTGTAAGACGTCTGCTCTCCACACTGCCGGACGACACCATGGTCTATCCGGGGCATATGGACACGACTACCATCGGTTTTGAAAAGAAGTATAATCCTCTTTCGGGGGCAATGGGATGATTGGAATTTTATTGAACGATACTGCTTATGAGCAGGATATCCGGGAGCTTTTGATGGCGTTTTATCCGGGTGAGACTTTTGTCCATGAGAAACAGGACGACGTGGATTTTTATGTGGAGGGAACCTGCACACAGAACGCTGATGAGACGAAATTTGGCTTGAAGATCACGGATCCGGCGGGCACTGTCGCAGATGAGACCGTATTTCCGATCGACTACGATGTGCGGTTAAACGCAAAGACAACGATCAAGAAAGAGCTTTACGGCATGTTAAAAAAGCGGACGGGAAAAGAACTCCCCTGGGGGACCCTGACCGGTATCCGCCCGACAAAGATCGCCATGACGAGACTTGATCAGGGTGAAGATGAGGAGAGCATCCGTTCCTTCATGCGGGACATGTACCTGACAAGCAAAGAGAAGATCGACTTAAGTGTGGAGGTCGCGAAACGGGAGCGGGAGCTCTTAAGCCATATCGACTATGAAAACGGATACAGCCTCTATGTGGGAATTCCGTTCTGCCCGACCACCTGCCTCTACTGTTCCTTCACCTCCTACCCGATCGGAGCGTGGGAGAAGAAGGTTCATCTCTATCTTGAAGCGCTGTTTAAAGAATTAGACTATGTGGCAGAAAAGATGAAGGGACGTACTCTCGACACGGTTTACTTTGGCGGCGGAACTCCGACATCCTTAAAGGCCGAGGAACTGGACGCCCTGCTCACAAAGATCGAGAATACCTTTGACCTCTCAAAGGTACAGGAATTCACTGTGGAAGCCGGACGTCCGGACAGCATCACCGAAGACAAGTTCAAAGTTCTCCGTGCCCACAATATCTCCAGGATCTCCATCAATCCGCAGACGATGAAGCAGGCAACTCTGGATCTGATCGGACGCCACCACACCGTGGATATGGTGAAGGAAAAATTCCGCATGGCAAGAGATCTTGGCTTTGACAATATCAATATGGACCTCATCATCGGACTTCCGGAGGAAGATATCGATGACGTCCGCAGCACCATGGAGCAGGTCAGAGAGCTTGCCCCGGACAGCGTGACGGTCCACTCTCTCGCCATCAAGCGTGCGGCGAGACTCAATATCTTCAAGGAGCGCTACGCGAACTTAAAAATCCAGAACACTCAGGAGATGATCGATCTCACCGCGAAGTACGCCCGCGAGATGGGTCTTGAGCCGTATTACCTGTACCGTCAGAAAAATATGGCCGGAAATTTCGAGAATGTCGGCTATGCGGCACCCGGAAAAGCATGTATCTACAATATCCTCATCATGGAGGAAAAACAGACTATCGTTGCCTGCGGTGCCGGAACCACCACGAAAGTCACGTTCCCGGCGGAAAACCGTCTGGAACGCGCGGAGAATGTGAAGGATGTAGCTTCCTATATCGAGAGGATCGACGAGATGATCGATAGAAAAGAGAAGCTGTTGAGTAAGTTAGTCTAAATATGTCTGCTGTGTTGACCACAGGATAGCGCAGATCAAACGCCAGATCTGGGCACGCGGCAACAAAATACGCTGTACATGGGGTTCATTCTCCTGTACAGCGTATTTTTAGATTCAACATTTTTTTAATTCTTATTTTGCAAAAGTTCTTTCTTTGTAACTTTTCTTGTAACTGTTCAGTAGGTCTGCGCACTTGCTGCGCTGACCGTAAGAAAACATAGGCTGGAAGGCAAAAATCCCATCAGCGAAGCTGATCTGGAATGGATTTTTGCACGTAACTATGAAGGTACTGAATAGTTACCTTTTCTTTTTACCAGGTCTTTCTCATGTATAAAAGTCCTGTGAGATCTGCCAGTATCCAGCCGATCGGGATCGCCATCCAGATTCCTGTCTCGCCGAGGAATGTGGCAGAGAGCACGTAGGCAAGTAACACACGGATTCCGAGGGAGATCACTGTAAGCACCACAGACATCTCCGCCCTCTTGATCGCCCTGTAATATCCGTAAAGCAGGAACAGGCAGCCGATTCCAAAATAGAACGCGCCCTCGATCCTGAGATAACGGACGCCGGAGGCGATGACCGCCGTCTCTGCGGAGCTCACGAAGATCTGCATGAGCGGTGCCGCGAAGGCAAAGACCAGTGCTGAGATCACAAGGCTGAATGCCGTGCTGATGGCAAAGGATTCCTTTGTGCCGCGACGGATCCGTTCTTTATTTCCCGCGCCGTAGTTCTGGGCGATGAAGGTCGAATAGGCGTTTCCAAAGTCCTGAACCGGAAGATATGCGAAGGTGTCGATCTTTACTGCCGCCGCGAAAGCCGCCATGGTGGTGGCGCCAAAGCTGTTTACAAGCCCCTGCACCATGAGGATTCCGAAGTTCATAACCGACTGCTGCAGGCAGGTCAGGGAGGAAAGGCCCGCGATCTCCTTTAAGATTCCGCCGTCAAAGCAAAGATCCTTTCTCTCCGGAAAAAGGCTTCTGCATCGGAAAAGAACGTAGAGCAAAATACCGATCCCGGATACATACTGGGCAAAGATCGTCGCATAGGCCGCACCGGCGATTCCCCAATGAAAGACCGCCACAAATAAAAGATCCCACGCGATGTTTAAGATCGCGGATACCGCAAGAAACACCAGCGGAACCGTAGAGTTTCCCAGTGCTCTTAACAGGCAGGAGAAGAAATTATAGAGGGACGTGGCGAGCAGACCCGCGAAAATGATCAGCAGATACTCTCTCATACCGCCCCAGACCTCCTCAGGGACCCGTAAGAAGCTTAAGATCGGATCAATGAAAATATAGACAACTGCGTTCAAAACAAGCGTTACAGCGAGGATCAGGCCGCAGGCGTGGGCGATGGAGGACTTCAGTGCCCTCTCATCTCCTTTTCCCCTGTAAATGGAAAACAGTGCGCCGGAGCCCATGCTGAGCCCCAGAAAGATCGAGGTCAGGAATGTCATCAGCGTGTAGGAAGATCCCACCGCCGCCAGAGCATTTTTTCCAAGGACACGGCCGACGATCAGGGTGTCCGCGATGTTGTAAAACTGCTGTAAAAGATTTCCTGCCATCATCGGCAGGGCAAATAAAAGAAGGGAGCGTGAGATGCTCCCTTTTGTAAGATCATGGTACATGGAAACTTCACTCCATTATCGTTATAATTGGACGTCCGCGGCTCTGTTTCATGCGGCGGCACCAGTGTTATAATGATAACATGAGTGCGCTGTTTTTACAACCTATTCCCATTTTTCATATCTGATCATCAGATCACGCCTGTCATTTTTAAGATGAGCTGGGCAATGATCGTAGAACCGAGGAATGTTCCCGCGAACGTGAAGATCGCTACGACTACGATCGCAAATCCCTGTTTCTTAAATGTATCCACATCTTTTCCGATGGAGATTCCGGCATATGCAAGGATCGGAGTGCAGAGCGGAAGAAGTCCGATCTTTCCGATCTGTTCGATCGCGTAATCCGCGATCGGGCTGACACCCGGGATCGTGATCAGGATCGCAATAAATGAGATATAGGCGATTGCCGGAAGATTCTTCGGTGAAACCTTATTGATCAGCTCATAAATGATACAGCCCACCAGCGTGCATAAAAGAAGAAGCACGAGCCCGGGCACTGCCTCAAGCGGGGTTACCGGGTTTCCGGCCTTTGATGTACTGATAAAATTGCCGATGGATGCGAAGATGCATACAAGGACAAGACATTTGATTCTTTTAAACCATACTGCTGCGTCCATATGGATCCCTCCTATTCTTCCCCGGCTGCTTTAACTTTTACCTTAGCGCCGATCGGGAGTCCGTCTTTATAATGCCTGTTGTTCTTCGTGAACAGCTTATACATGAATTCGCACATCGGAAGTGCAATAAAAAGACTCATATAAAGACCATCCACACTGCTCAGCATGTTTGAGGTCGCCGCATAAGCAGTGATCTCCGCTTCCATATCCGGATATGCCTCAACGACTGCCGCAAGGCTGGCAGAAAGCATGGATGCGGAACCTGTTCCGCACGCCATTCCGAGCGCGTACGGATGGAAGATATTTAAGGAGCAGAGCAGGGAAACAAAGATACCGTTGAACATGGTTCCGAATACAGTACCTGTGATATATCCACCCATAACACCGATTCCTTCATCTGAATCAAGACCGTATTTATCGGCAACGACCGCAAGGGAGCTCTCTCTTGAAATAGAGAAGGAGGTTCCGATTGCCGCGCGTCCCATATGGAATACAAATACGGCGATCGGGAGCGCTAAAACCGCAGTTCCCAGATTTCCGAATTCCTGAAGGATCAGCGCCGGTCCGGCTTTGACAACCGCGCCGAGGTTCGGTCCGATCGTGGATGCGATCTTTGCTGTCAGCATCATAACGCTGATTCCAATATACGGTGATGCTTCTGTCATCATCTTCTGTGGAATCATTTTCGCGATTCCAAGGATTGCTCCAAGGATCAGTACATACAGCATCGGAAACAGTGAGAAGGACAAAGGCCCGAAACTGAATTTTTTGGTGCCGATAAATTCGGCAATTACGGTGAGTACGAAAGCAAGTGCATGGATACGCCAGTCTGCCATATGTTCTTTCATATTCAATCCTCCTTTTTTTGCTTTTAGCCTCTGCATGTTTCACTCTTTCCGGAATCGTGCGACCTGTCAGCATTTTTTGCGCAAAAAGCCCAGTCTCTTTTCCACAAACATTTGTCCGCAACGCAGAAACAATTTAAAATTGATTCTATCAGATTTTCACAAAAATGCAAGCGTTTTTTTTCGCATTGTGCGAAAAAACTTTGCCGCTTTATTGTTTTACCGCAGTGTGCAAACAAGGATTATCTATTTCGAATTGCGGAATGCATTCTATATCATGAAAATATGCCTTCTTTCTGTGCAACAGAAAAAGAGAGTCCACAGTTTTCTCCTGTTGAACTCTCTTCCCCAGGTAACCTGCATTTTCCGGTACTCTGCCCGGTCCGTGCTATGGTTCCTTTGTCATCATCACATTCATATACTGGTACGGGATCTCGATCCCCTCTTTGTCAAACGTGAGCTTGATCGCCTCTGTGATGGACCACTTCGCTGTCCAGTAATCCTCACAGGTCGTCCAGCCTCTGGCGCTTAAAACAACACTGCTGTCTCCAAGCGCATCCACGACGACCTGAACTGGCTGATCCTTCATGATCCCCGGGTTCTCCTCGAAGATCTTTTTCAGGACATTCTTCGCCTTTAAAAGATCAGAAGAATATCCGATTCCCACATTAATAATCAGGCGGCGTTTTCCGGTCCTTGTGAGGTTTGTGAGCGGCGCGCTGGACACGGAGCTGTTCGGGATCGTGATGACCCGGTTATCCGTTGTCAGAAGCGTCGTGTATACAAGGCCGATGGACTCAACGGTTCCTTCCCCGGAGCCGGTGCTGATATAATCGCCCACCTTAAACGGTTTCAGGAGCAGGATCAGGGTTCCGCCCGCGAAGTTCGAGAGAGTATTCTGCATCGCAAGGCTGAATGCCAGAGTGACGGTACCGATGACCGCCACGAAGGAGGTCGTCTTGATTCCCAGCTGATCCGCCGCCATGAATACCATAACGCCGAAGAGAACTGCATGAAGCAGCATGTCCAGAAACTTCTTTAACGTGATCTCCACCCCGGCGCGGTCCATGATCTGACCGGCTGCCCTGCGGGCGATCCTGATGATCCGCAGTCCCACAAATACGATGACCGCCGCCCAGAAGACTCTGGTTCCGTATTTGATGAGCGCCGCGGTGAGAATATCCAATGTATGTTCTTTCATGTCATTTCACCTGTTGCTTCCCGGATATTTCCGTCCTGTATTTAATTTCTACGCTGACTGTCCAAATCAGCCAGGCACAAATTTCAGTGCCGGCTCTCCCTCGCCGTCTTTATGATCTGCCCAACCTTCTCGGAGATCACATCCAGCGGGCTCGCCGGCAGCTTTACCGATGGCTGCCGTGCCGGGCGCTTTCTCTTCTCCGCCGTTTTCTTTTTTTCCGGCTCTGCCTCTTCTTCATACGGGGTACAGGAGAATACCGCCACAGACATCGGGGCAAGATTGATGGCAATGGAGTTTTTTCTCGTATCCCACTCCTCTTTCTTCGACATCTTGACTCTCGGGTTTACCATGCCGCTGCCGCCGAACTGCTTTGCATCACTGTTTAAGATCTCCTTATACTTTCCGGCAAACGGAACGCCGAGGCGGAATTTCTCGTGTTCCACCGGGGCAAAGTTGCAGACAAAAAGAAGCGTTTCTTCCGGCTTGTCCGTCTTTCTCTCGAAGATCACGATATTCTCGTCGTTGTATGTGCAGTTGATCCACTCGAAGCCTTCCGGCTCGTAATCCATCTTGTAAAGCGCCGGCTGTATGCGGTATAAGTGGTTCAGTGCTTTCACATAATCCTTCATCTGGCTGTGGATATCATATTTCAAGAGTCCCCACTCCAGGCTCGCCTTCTCGTTCCACTCATCCATCTGGCCGAAATCCTGTCCCATAAACAGAAGTTTCTTTCCCGGATGCCCCATCATAAAGCCGTAAGCAGTCCTGAGGTTCGCGAACTTCTTCTCCTGGGTGTCCCCCGGCATCTTTCCTGCCAGGGAACCTTTTCCGTGGACCACCTCGTCGTGGGAAAATACCAGGACGAACTTCTCGCTGTAGGCATAGAGCATGCTGAAGGTCAGCTCCCCGTAGTGGTCATGGCGGAAATATGGATCGCACTGCATGTAATCCAGGAAATCGTTCATCCAGCCCATGTTCCACTTGAAGTCGAATCCAAGTCCGCCATCGTTCTCATCACCGGAGACCTTCGGCCAGGCCGTGGACTCTTCAGCGATCAGGACAGAACCTTTCGTGTCCCTCGCGTAGATGGAATTTAAATGCTTTAAGAATTCCACCGCCTCCAGATTCTCATTTCCGCCATAAATGTTTGCGACCCACTCCCCGGCATTCTTTCCATAGTCCAGATACAGCATGGATGCCACTGCGTCCATCCGAATTCCGTCTGCATGGAACTCCTTCGCCCAGTATAAGGCATTGGAGATCAGGAAGTTTGATACCTGTGGACGTCCGTAATTGTAGATCAGCGTTCCCCAGTGGGGATGGGATCCCTGGCGCGGATCCTGGTGCTCGTAGAGGCATGTCCCGTCAAAGGCTGCAAGGCCGTGGGCATCCCGCGGAAAATGGGCCGGAACCCAGTCCAGGATCACACCGATCCCTTCTTTGTGCATATGGTCCATAAACGCCTTGAAATCATCTGGTGTTCCGAAACGGCTCGTCGGCGCGTAGTAGCCTGTAACCTGGTAACCCCAGGACTCATCCAATGGATGTTCCATCACAGGAAGCAGCTCCACATGGGTGTATCCCATCTCTTTCACATAGGCTGCCAGCTTCTCCGCGATCTCCCGGTAGTTGTAGAACTGGCTGCCGTTGATGTCCTCACCGTTCTCATTCTGTGCTACCGTTTTCTGCATCCAGGAACCAAGATGGACCTCATAGATGGACATCGGGGAATCCTTTAGGCGGTCTTTCGCCGCTGCCCGCTCTTTGATCCACTCATCATCGTTCCATTTGTAACCGGACATATCCCAGACAACAGATGCCGTATTCGGGCGGAGCTCCGCATAGTTTCCGTACGGATCCGCCTTCAGCATCGGAAGGCCCGCTTTTGTCTTGATCTCATATTTGTAGATCGCGCCGGGCTTCAGGTTCGGGATAAAGATCTCGTAGATCCCCGACGGACCTCGCTTTTTCATCTGGTGGCGTCTTCCGTCCCAGAAGTTGAAATCACCCACAACGCTGACGCGCATCGCATCCGGCGCCCACACCGCAAAATGAACGCCCTCGATCCCGGCTTCCACCGCCGGATGTGCCCCGAATTTCTCATAGGAATCATAATAGATCCCCGCACTGAATTTCCGCACCTCTTCCTCGGTAAAGGCGGTGTGGAACTGGTAGCTGTAAGGGTCGATGATCTCCTCGTTGTCCCCGTCCGTGTAGGTGATACAGAAATGGTACGGAACCAGTTCTTTTCGGTCTTCTAAAAGCACCGCAAAGAAGCCGTTCTCGTCTGCCATCTCCATCGGGAACTGTTCTTCGCCGATCTTTACGGACACCTTCTCCGCGTTCGGCAGAAAAGCCTGGATTAGAAGACCTTCCTTTATCACATGTTCCCCTAAAATCCGTCCCGGATCGCTCGCCTCGGAATAGACAAGTTCCTCGATTCCGGCCCAATCCATCAGATCATATAAGATTTTTTCCATTCAGCACTCCCCCTGCTGCATCCGCATGCCTTTCTCTTGGCACGCTCCGCAAAAAAATGATCAGATCCATCAGCGGATGATAATCGCCCGCAATTTTCTTAACAGTATTTTAACATTTTCGCTTTGGTGATACAAGTATTATCACAAAGTCTGGAACATAAATCTGTGAAAATGGTTGCTGTTCTCTCCTGCACAAACTATAACTGAAAATGTTCTCTGCACAGCAAGCATTTTCCGGATCGCAATTCCGTATTTCAGGCTGCTGCCTTCTCGTTATTCGTATTTCGTCTACGGATCTCGCTGGATTTCCTAATGGAAATAAAAAACTTCCTTACCTTTTTCGAAATTCCCTTGCGAAACTTGACAATTTATCATAAACTCTTTATTGTATGCATACGGGCAGTAACATTTACTCTTACAGTATATCTTTCCCGTAAATATTAGTCAAACGAGGTTATGATCATTTATATGGAAAATAACGAAAAAGAAAAGAAAGAAAAAACAGGCTGGGTGGCAGAGCTCATCAGCTGGGTGCAGGTCCTCGTATCTGCCGCTGTGATCGCCTTCGTGCTCACCACTTTCGTCATCGCAAACAGTGAGATTCCAACAGGTTCCATGGAAAACACCATCATGGCAGGAAGCCGTGTCATCGGCTCCAGACTCCATTACAAATTTTCCGAACCGGAACGCGGCGATGTAGCAATCTTCGTTTTTGGTTGGCAATGCCCACAGTGCGGTGCGATCATAGAGGGCGATAAGCAGGATACCTGCCCGGCCTGCGGTTCCGAAGTCGGAAAGCACGGCCACACGATCTACTATGTGAAGCGCGTGATCGGTATGCCTGGTGACGTGATCGATATCGTGGACGATCAGGTCTATTTAAATGGATCTGACACACCACTCGACGAGCCGTACATCGCAGAGCCGATGAACCAGCATGAAACTTACCATTTTGAAGTTCCGGAAAACTGCTACTTCATGATGGGCGACAACCGCAACTACTCCCTGGATGCCCGCTACTGGCAGAACCATTACATTTCCAGAGACAAGATGGTTGCAAAGGTATTCTTCGAATACTTCCCGACACCAAAGGTAATCCACTAAAGTGGAATCCGGCATATATCATTTACTTACACAGGAGACAGACTATGAAGAAGGTTGTAAAATTTGGCGGCAGCTCCCTCGCAAGTGCCCGTCAGTTTAAAAAAGTAAAGGCAATCATCGAAGCCGACAAGACCCGTTGCTATGTTGTTCCGTCAGCACCGGGAAAAAGAGACAGCAAAGACACAAAAGTGACCGACATGTTATACCAGTGCTACGACGCTGTATGCGCAGGCGAAAGCTATAAGCGCATCCTTGACCAGATCAAGAAGCGCTACACCGATATCATCGACGGTCTTGATTTAAACTTAAACCTTGATTTCGAATTTGCGAAAATTGAGGAGAACTTCTTAAAGAAAGCCGGACGCGACTACGCGGCTTCCAGAGGAGAATACTTGAACGGCATCATCGCCGCAAATTACCTCGGTTTCACCTTCGTGGACGCAGCCGATGTGATCCGCTTCGACGCTGAGGGAAATTTCCTCTCCGAGGAGACAAACGAGGAGATGCGTGAGCATCTCGCTTCCTTAAAGCAGGCAGTCATTCCTGGCTTCTACGGTGCTAAGCCGGACGGAACGATCCACACCTTCTCCCGCGGCGGTTCCGATATCACAGGTTCCATCGTGGCACGCGCGGTCCAGGCAGACCTCTATGAGAACTGGACTGACGTTTCCGGTTTCCTTGTAGCAGATCCGAGAATCGTCGAGAATCCAGCTCCGATCGAAACCATCACCTACACCGAGCTCCGTGAGCTCTCCTACATGGGTGCAAGTGTCCTTCATGAGGACGCAATCTTCCCGGTAAGAAAAGCCGGAATCCCGATCAATATCCGTAACACGAACCGTCCGGAAGATCCGGGTACCATGATCGTCGAGAATACCAGCAAGCGTCCGCACTACACTATCACCGGTGTTGCCGGAAAGAAGGGCTTCTGCGCTATGAACATCGACAAGGCAATGATGAATTCCGAGGTTGGGTTTGGGAGAAAGGTTCTTGAGGTATTCGAGAAGAACGGCATCTCCTTCGAGCACATGCCGTCAGGAATCGACACCATGTCCGTTCTCGTTCACCAGGATGAGTTCCAGGAGAAAGAGCAGTCTGTTCTCTCCGGTATCCAGCGCTCCGTTCATCCTGATGTTGTCACATTAGAGTCCGACCTCGCTGTGATCGCAGTCGTAGGCCGCGGCATGAAGGCAATGCGCGGAACTGCCGCAAGAATCTTCGCGGCCCTCGCACACGCTAAGATCAACGTAAAGATGATCGACCAGGGATCCAGTGAACTGAACATCATCATCGGCGTTACAAATGATGATTTTGAGCCGGCGATCCGGGCAATCTACGATATCTTCGTAAAAACTGAATTATAATCCATAAACGAGTTTTCCCCCACATAGGCGGTTTGTTAATCACCTGTGCGGGGGCTTTTTATTCAAGTCCCTTTGATCCTTTTTCATCTGCGCCTGTCTCTGTGCCTCCAGGCCTCTTCTGTTCCATTCAGCAATCCCATCTAAGCCTTATAAACCAAGCCGTTTTCTTATTTTCCTGCTCTTTTTCAGGATTGAAGAGAATGGATTGGGTGGGCTTGGGAATTGGATGCTTGTGAGGGTGACAGAGGCAAAAAAAGAAGCAGGACCAGACGAATTTCTTTGAAATTCATCTGACTCTGCTTCATGTTTTTTATGTTCTTTTTTGCTCGGACACTTGGATGGGTCTTGGTGGACCGAGAACAAAGAGTCTTATTTGCTCTGGGTCATTCGCGGGTTTGCCATTACGATCTATAAGCCTCTATGAACTTATAAAGGAACCGGGAATTTATATTGCTCTCTCGTCCCTGGAGCCTAAGAACCTGGACTATGCAGTTCATTCCTTCCCAGCAGAAAACCTTATGTCGCGTCCAGTAATCCTTTCACTCTCCAAGACTCCGGCCGCCGATGCTTTTTGTTTGAATCTTCCTCATCAGCGAACCCTTCCAACTGGAAACAGTTGGGGTGAAAATCTCCGCAAGATTCATCGCTCACCTGTGTCTCTGAAGGAAGTAGATTATGATGATAATTCTTTTGAATGTGTATTGCTCGATGCTAAGGGAAACGCGACTTCGTATTCCGCATACTACAGCTCACTAAATACGAAACTCTTAAATCTAAAAATCATATTATAATATAATAAAAAAAGAAAGACCAAAAACTAGTAACAGTTTTCACGGTCTTTCTAAAATACTATTTAGACGATAACTCTGAATCCTCAATAATAACTTTAACAGATGGTATATTGCACTCTGCTGTTATTTGAGCTCCGCTTATTCTATGAAAAACATCTTCCGTACAGAATGTTGCCTCATTAACTAAATCAGAAATATCACTTAATGCACCTCGATTATATCGAAATTGAAATGTTTCTGAAATATAACTATCGTTTTCAAATACCGTTTCTTTTTCTGGTGCACTTCTTACTTCATCTAAAACAACATCTCCTATTTTTAGTGTTGTCATTACTGGAACAATATCCTTAAAAGCTTTAATAAAAATAGTTATATCAAAAACTCCTGTATATAATTTGTCTATAGTAACTGCGGTAATGGAAAACCAAGGTGCATCATCATAGTAAGCTATACTTCCAACGCTACATGGTGTCATTGATGATTTTGATTTGCCCTGTTCAAATACATAAATATCCGGTGCCTTTATATAAATTTTATCAGGTACTGTATCATATTGATAATTATAGCTATGTTCATCCGTATTTCCATCGGAACTACTTGATATTTGTTGAAGTTCATGTAAAAACTCATTATCTATAGCACATTCCATTGTAGAAACCGGTGTTATAACAGCATTTTCATATTCTGGATATTTTATTGTAACTATCAATGCTTCGTCCTCATCAGCTGGCTTTTTATAATAATTCCATATTAAAGCTGCAGACAAAAAAACACAAGCAAAGCAAGCAATAAGGACTATTATTTGTGATTTTTCTGCCTTGTTCATGTGTCATCCTTTATAATCTGTTTATATTTTCTTTATGCTTTTATAAATTGACATTTAAATTATTTTTTTTATATTGTATATGATATCAATCTTTTAATTTTTTGTCAATGTTCAAATCAACCTCTTGTCTACCCGAAAATCGACCTTCCGGGACGAGAAAATTCCAAGCCTCTTCTGCTTTCCTCCCTACCCATCTTCCCATCTAAGTATAAACCAAGTCTTTTTCTTACTTTCCCGGTTGTTTTCGAGATTGAAGAAGGAGCTTGGGAGGGCTTGGGAATGGAATGCTTGGGAGGGCTTGGGAATGGGATGCTTGGGAGGGTGACAGAGGCAAAAAAAGAAGCAGGACCAGACGAATTTCTTTGAAATTCATCTGACTCTGCTTCATGTTTTTTATGTTCTTTTTCACCTGGACACTTGGATGGGTCTTAGTGGGATGAGAACATTTACCTTACTCAAACTCGACAAGTCATTGCTTTGTTCTAAACTTTTTTTATTTAAGTTACATCCCAAAACTGCCGATAATCCACTTCATTTACATAATTTATTTTGACTTACTGATTTTCTGTTGCCAAAGTATTGCCAAGATTATCTCATTCAATATTCTTTCTCAATTTTGCTGGTATACCTATGTAAAAGACCTTTTTTACTAGTCTCACATACATAATTAGAAGAACACCAACTAGAATAAGCAACATCATTATGAAAAATGTATCACTTATAACACCATCAAAAAACAGAATTTTTCTTAATGTTTCTTTGGCCATAATGCCAACTCTCTCTAATACCAAAAAAACAGACATTGCACATACTAAAAGCACATCCACCCCCATTAATATTATTAGAATCCTTTTATTTATATTATAATTCCTATTTTTTTTCTTTATATTGTGATTTAAATTTCTAAGTTCTTTTCCTCCTTTAATTCTGCATTCTACATTAATATCTGTAACATCCCCTGTATGTAGAATTTGAAGAATAATGCCGTCATCAACATTCGCATAATCAAATTCTAGCTTTACACATTTATCCTTCTTTTCTAAGATTTTAAATGCATTTGTTTCATCACTTTGCACAATAATTTGTGCATCTAATATCTGTGCATTATCATCACAAACGATCTGTAAAGGACAAACCTGAACAATATCAGACCGATTTAATACTTCATTTCCACTATTCCAAATTACATACTTTGTAACAGTCAAATCATCTATAGCCTGTCCCTCATATGATAAGCTCAATTTAGGTATAACACTTTTCCCCGCTTTTACAACCCTAAAAGTGTTATGAAAACACGATAACTCCATTTTCTTTTTTCCAACAATCCAAGTATAAACAGCAAATATCAATGCAACTATTGTACATATTGATAATACTGCCCATGCATACGGATTCTCCATTAACCCTTGAATATTCATTTTATCTTATGTCCCTTTCAAAACAAATGTGGCAACAAAATTTTATAACACCACCCATAAATATATGCAATATAAATAAAAGTCCCTGTTCCTCATATTATCTAATGTATTGAATAATTTATGCAAAATATTTATCCTAGATTATTCACGAATCAGCCGTGAAAGTGGCTGAAAGCCACATAGTTACTGTATTTTAGCTGAATATTGCTTTTCACCTATCAAGTGAATGAAAAAAGAGCATCCATTTGTGGTAAAATTAAGGTGTTCAAAGTCTTAACAATCCCAAACAAAGGAGCCCTTTATGAGTATTGTAAACACCTTAGCCTTAGAAAGCAATAGACAGATTAAAATAAATTTTGATGGAGGAGATCTCTCATCCGATGCAGGCTTGCTTCTTATCAAAGAATTCATAAGCAAACTTGGTATTGATACGCTTTTAGAAAAAGCGTTTAAAACCAATGATCCTGCTTTATTCCGATATCATTCGGATCAAAAAAACCTGCTCCAAATGATATATATGATTATTGCCGGTTATTTCGAGGATGATGCCTCTGATGAACTGACAAATGATCCTGTATTCAAGTCTGTACTTGAAAAAGATGCGCTTGCATCACAGCCTACGGTATCAAGATTCTTTAACCGTATGGATGAAGACACTTTAAACCAGTTCCTTGCGATTGCCAGAGTACTTCGGAGGAAAATTTACAGTATTCAGATGCCACAGGCTGTTATTCTGGATCTGGATTCCACTCTTCTTGATGCATACGGCAGGCAGGAAGGCAGAGCCTTTAACTTTCACTATCAGAGCAATGGTTATCATCCACTTGTCTGTTATGATGGAATGACCGGGGATCTGATAAAGATCCAGCTGCGTGATGGAACACAGTATTCCTGCACCGGAGTAGTTGATTTTTTGCAGCCGGTACTGGATGAATATCTGCATGACTATCCGGAAATCCCTATTCTACTTCGTGGTGATAGCGGTTTTTCTACGCCTGATCTTTATAAGCAGTGTGAGGAAAACGGCACAAGCTATGTGATCCGGCTGAAGGAGAATGGCATCCTACGTGGAAAAGCATCCGATCTTGTGGATGAGCTTGATGAAATCACCAGGAATAACAAAGTGGATTATGCGGTAGTTTATGGTGAATTCATGTACAAAGCAAAGTCATGGCCTTACGAACGGCGTGTGGTATGCAAGGTTGAAAAGCCGGAAAACCAGATGGTTTACATGTACACCTTTGTTGTCACAAACATGGATTCCTCACCAGGGTATCTTATCAAGTTTTACTGCAAGCGAGGGCTGATGGAAAACTTCATCAAAGAAAGTAAATCCGGTTTTGATTTTGCTTCCGTAAGCAGTCATACCAGAATCGTAAATGCAAACAGGCTTCAGGTACACGCTCTTGCTTATAACATATTTAATTGGTTTAGACGATTGGCGTTATCAGCAAACATGCGCAAACAACGCATTGATACCGTCCGTTTAAAACTGCTGAAGATTGCTGCAAAAGTAGTTCATTCAGCAAGATATATCA